>Ga0302324_100000361_pt1 | contig 123206 bp, 125 predicted proteins | sample Palsa_T0_1_FD_201949 | JGI IMG/M metagenome (GOLD analysis project Ga0302324, IMG submission 201949) | Peat permafrost microbial communities from Stordalen Mire near Abisko, Sweden - Palsa_T0_1 | ecosystem: Environmental > Terrestrial > Soil > Palsa > Peat permafrost | place: Sweden: Abisko... | reverse complement strand
CCGGCGCTGAAGTTCCCTGCGTTCTGGAGGACTAAGTATCAATCGTTTGGTTGCCACCCATGCAACTTATTGCAAACCGTGGCCGCTTTCAAGGTTACATTGCACTAGAGAGCCGCCGTTCGCCTTCTCAACATCAGCGCTGAACCCAAATGAGTTGATGGTTGGACTCGCCGTGCTCGTCTGGGTCAAATTTTCAAATTTGCCGATACCGTAAGAACCAACATCTTGCGCCTTGCTGCCCGGGGGAACCGTAGCTCCGAGGATGAGAACCGCGATCGTGGTTAACGTTGCATTTTTCATTTCTTCGGGCTTTCCGGTTAACGGTTGCGCTGTTCCGTTTTAAAAGCACTCCATGGAGCCGAACAGCACTTCATTGCCAGACCGGCGGATCAGTTGCCGCGAAAAATGCCAGCCTCGCCGCCGCCAGTCAATAGAATACTTTGTAGTGATCTCGTCCCGCGCACAACCGGTTCATCCGCGACGACCGGGCGTGATTTTAAAGAACCCACAAATCTACGGCGAAGTGGGGCCTTTCTTGGGTAATAAATCACTTGACTCACAAAGCAAAGTGGGGTAATTTCATCGCATGAGCACAGAAAGAGCCTTCCCCGAGACCCTGCAACAGGCGATCAAATATTTCGCTGACGAAGATGTTGCGTTCGAGTTTATGAAAGTCCTTCGCTGGCCCGATGGAGTGCCTACTTGCCCCCGTTGCGGATCGGCTGAGGTTAGCTTCATTTCCACGCGCAAACTGTGGACGTGCAAAGAATGTAAGACCAAAAAACAGTTTACGATTCGGGTTGGCACAATTCTTGAGGATAGCCCAATCCCTTTCGATAAATGGATTTGCGCTTTTTGGCTGATTGCCAATGCCAAGAACGGGATTAGCTCTTATGAGATTCACCGTTCCATTGGCGTCACTCAGCGGACGGGATGGTTCATGTTGCAACGCATCCGGCTGGCCATGCAAAACGGTTCCATTGTCAAGATTCGTGGGCAGGTTGAAGTTGATGAGACATTCATCGGCGGGAAGGCTCGCAACATGCACAAAGGGAAGCGGCAAGAGAAAGGGCGCGGCCCCGTCTCCATGACGCCCGTCATGGGCTTGCTGGAACGCACAACGGCCAAGCGTGAAAGCCGTGTGGTCTTGAAGGTTGTCGAGACTACCCGTAAACCCGAATTGCAGGGACACGTTCGCAACTACGTCTTGAAGGGCGCGGAAGTTCACACGGATGCGTTTCATTCTTACGATGGGCTTGAGGACGAATACACACACAACGTCATTGACCATGCGGAATGCTATGTGCGCGGCCATGTTCACACGAACGGCCTTGAGAATTTCTGGTCCGTGCTCAAGCGGACGATTAAGGGAACGTATGTCAGCGTCGAACCCTTCCACCTTTTCCGTTATCTGGACGAGCAGGCGTTCCGGTTCAACGAGCGGAAGGACAACGATCAAGGCCGCTTTCTGAAAGCGATTGCTGGCATGATTGGAAAACGCCTTACATGGGTGAAGTTGATGGGCGAGCAAGACGGCCTTCCGATGCAAGCGCAAGGCGAAGCGAGGACGGCACTTGTGAATCCGTTCTGACGGGAGTAGATTGGCTCCCATGAGCGAGCCAGACCCGGCAGAGAAGCAGGAGCCGACCCCATTTGAGCGCATGAAGGCGCTGGCAACACGCGTGCTCTCTGTTCCAAAATCGGACGTGGATAAACGGGAAGAGAAATGGAAAAAAGAGCGCATTCGGAATAGAAAATCAGTCTCCACAAAGTAACATTTCGTCCACTGTTTTAAGCAATTCCGACCCAGTATCGGCAGCGGCGTTGCGAAGCTTTTTTACCAATTCTCCGTCTAGCAATAAATCATCACCAACGTTTAAAGTATCGAATTCTGAAAATCGGCCCTGTGTATTAATTTTAAATTTCGCATCCACTTTTCCAGCCCTATGAGTAATGCAGTTCCTAACTTCCGAAAGTGCCGTGATATAGCCTGACGCCGTATTATCAAAAATGCCGCCGATGTTATCTCCAAACGCAGCTTTAAAGAACTGCTTAATACTTCTCAGCGTTTGAAAGGACACCATTTCAAGGTCACGCCGGTATGAACCTGGTTGTGTTTTCGCTTTGGAGATTATTGGATGAGGAATATTTGATGCCAACATCTCGCCTTTTTCCCATTTTTGATATGCAATTACTCGGCCAGAAATTATATCTCCAGCATTATCCACGGTAGTTACCCATAGATCGCTACAGAATGCCTCGAAGAATAACCACGACTCCAAAACTACCGACGTGAAAAGGGTGTCGAGACTCTTTTGCATTCCTTGGCTGAGTTCCGCAAATTTTTCGACATATTGAAGGCCCAAAAAAATTCGTAACCTACTGCAAGTGGTTTTGCCCTGTAGAAACCATCTTGCATTTTGAGGGCATTTTGGGTTAACAAAGGGGGATGCGAAGCAAGGTAGAACGTGTGGCGTGCCTGGCGATGAGTCTGAGCGGTAAATATATGAGCGACTATGGCTCGTATAAAAGCCGGCACGACTTCACGCAGAACAACTGATGGCTTGCCTGATACTGCGGGCGTATTTGAAGACCACTTACCGCGGACTGGTGGACCTTTTGGGCGGGCATGCGAGGCTGCGGGAGGCCTTGGGCATGGAAGAGAAGCTGCCGCATTACACCACGCTGCAAAAGTTCAGCAGTCGCAGTGAGGTGCTCGCCATCGCCGACGCGATCATTGCCAGGATAGGCCAGGCAGCTTTGGGTAGGCGCACAAACCCGCAAGAAGAGCGGGAGGTGGCGATGGATGCCACGGGCATGGAGACGAGCACTGCCAGCGCGCACTTTGTCACTCGCTCTGGCCGCCAAAGGCGGCGTTGGGTGAAGCTCTCGATGACAGTGGTGTGCGGAGCGCTTTTGCCTCTGGGCTTGGTGACTGGCTGGGGGCCGACCAACGACAAGTGCGAGGCCGGAGAACTTCTGGACAAAAGCTTGGAAATGCCTGGCGGGTGCTTGCCCCAACGGCTGTTTGCTGATGCGGGCTACGACGCGGATTGGCTCGCCAGATCGCGCATTCTTTATTGGGGGGACATTGACACTCACGGTTTTTTCATCCTCAACCGACTGCGCGGCATCTTTCCTCACGCCGAGAGCTTTCTGATGAACGCCATATCCGGTGTTTTGAACCAATCGTGGGATGACCAAGCCCTTGCGGACCCATGCGATAGGAAATTCCAGTTTGATCGAGGATCCCCTGGGTGCCAGTTAAATCCTTTTGATCTTCGGGTTCGAGGGGCATTTTATCGGCCGGTGTAAGGTTCCGACTGCTTCTGGCAAACCAACCAGTTTTCGGTGTATCTCTTCGCAAGATCGGCGTCGTGGATTACGAGCAGATTCTCGGCATTGTGGGTCTCGGCGGCTTTGGTGAAGTTGAAAGACCCCGTGATGACCGTGGCGCCGTCGATGATCATGATTTTGTTATGGGCAATCGTGCGGCCGGTATCAACCCAGGTCGGGATGCCCTCATGCGCCAGAAAATCCGCGGAGGAATAGTTTTTGGTGCGATTGCTCTTGTCGAGAATTACCTTCACGTCAACCCCGCGCCGGTGGGCGTCCGCGAGTGCCTTCGCAATGGGTGCCGAGGTGAATGAATACGCCTGCACCAATACAGTCTGCTTTGCGTTATTGAGGGCCGAGACGATGGCGTCGGTGCATCCACCTTTGGGGGAGAAATAAGCCTGAATCTCGGCGCTGGGTACGGAATCCTCAGCAAACCCCGTGGTCAAGCGCCGGCGATCAAGATGCAGATGAAGAGTTTTCGGATCATCTAAAAGTGGCTACCTTCAAACCTCCTCTTCAAGGACAAGGAATAGACGTTTTAAGGCCCGGGCTGGGCTGCCAGCGGAGGCGCGAGAGATGCGCGGGGCGTGCCGCCACCGCCGATGTTGTCGGGGCGGTTGTTAGTGATGCGCATCAGATGGTGGATGATGACGGTGATGTCGGGATCGAGACCGTGGAGGCCTTTGCAGCCGAGTTCGGCCAGAATCGTCACGCCACCGCCACCCCGGTCTGTAAGGTATATGCCGTAGTCCTGCGCCGCACGGGCGATGGCGAGTCCCTTGGGCGATAGGCCGAGCGTGTTGATATCGACCGAGGGGGGAATGGCGAGCAGGCTGCCCATGGGAACGGTGCCGGTGTAGCCGTCGTTCATGTCGAAGGCGGAGGCGGGCCAGACGCATTGCGGGGTCAGCGTCTTGGCCGGGGTCAGTGCGCAGAGCGCGTGCGGGATGTGGCTGCTATCCATTTCGCCCTGGCGAATTTTTCCGGCGTAATTGGGGATAAGACTGGCCGTGCGCCCGTTCTGAACGCCCGTGCCATCGCTTGTGGGATCGGAAAAGCCGGCGATGGCGCAAACGATGTCGCCGTTGGCGCAGACGATGGCGTTGTAGCATTCGAGAAAGAGCCCGCTGGGCTGCAGGATGGCAATGTGGGCGTCGAGATCGGGCGATGGGACGGCGTTGGCAGGGACAAAGATAGAATTGGTCCAGCCCGTTTGCAGACTGCGGAGGCCGGCGGGCCAGGTGCGGGGATTGGGCGGCGACCTGAGGGAGGTGGAGTAGAAATTGGCGGGCGTAAGGTCGGTGGACTGGGAGCCGCTTCGCAGGAGAGCCTCGGCGGCGGGATCGTTGCCGACGGTGTTGACGGTGTAGGACACCCCGGTGGCGGGGTCGGTGAGTTTTTTATTATGGGCAAGCAAACCCCAAACGTTTCCCTTGTAGATATAGAGGGTGGCCTGGGGGGCGCTGGCGGTGGCGCGGTAAATGCCGGTGGTGCAACGGTCGTTGTAGTTGATGCCGGCGGAACAGGTGGTGATGTTGGGTATTTCCTCGTATTGCGCACCGCTGCCGATGGGGGTGTTCCATGGGGAGTTGGAAGCAAAGGGCTGAAGGAACGGATCGCGCTGGCCGGCGGCGTTGGCCGGATCGGCGGCGAGGCCCGTCAGGCCGCCGCTTAAAAGAACCAGACGAAGCAGGACCCGCGGTAACGATCGTTGAAAGAGCAGATCGATCATTTAGCGTAATAACATGAGTGAGGAGTTGATCAAGCTTGCGGCGGAGGCAATCGCGAACGCGGAAGCCCTGCTGATTGCGGCCGGGGCCGGGATGGGTGTGGATTTGGGTTTGCCGGATTTCCGCGGGCCTGAAGGCTTCTGGAGGGCTTACCCTGCCTGTCGATCACCGGCGGGTATGCGTTTATTTGCCGCGACCGAGGCGGTTTCTCGACAAGCTGAAAATTTAAAAGCAGCATCGCAAAATTCCATGATCCCCAAAATATCGGCCTTATTTAGCATACTCCTCCTTATTGGCAGCGCTGTCCTGCCCGCAGAAGATTCGACAACTAATTCCGCTATATATTGGCGCCAGTTTTCTTCAGCCCGACGGTACCCTCCCCAAGTCACTGATGCCGGATGGCACACATCCCACCGAGGAAGGTTATAGCATGTGGGCAAAAGCTCTCATTGCGGCTGGCGTTCGGGAGTAAAGAACCCCGGAGCAAACTCCAGGGCAGATTGGAAGACACCCTGAAATTATGGGGAAACACATTACCGAATCCGTTCGAAAAATCCCGGTCGTCCACGAGGCGGATGTCCTCATCGCAGGTGCCGGACCAGCGGGCGTCTCGGCGGCCATCGCAGCGGCTGCAACGGGCGCGCGGACGGTGCTACTGGAGGCCGCCGGGTGTCTGGGCGGGGAACCCGGCAGATTCCGTCGGGATGCATAAGGTTTCGTTGAGGAGGTCTTGCAACTGGTCCTGCTGTCATGGTGAAGAAACGCTATGGCGGACCAAAAAACTTGCCGTGCCAGGATGATCGCCGCCGGCATTAAGCAGCCATCGCCCGTCCAGGTTTACGAGCGAACCGGGATCGCCACTTGCCAGTAAATGACGTCGTGCCGGTTGTAATCAAAAGCGAAATGAAGGTGGCGCTCCTCCGGGTCGATCTCCCCATCCGGATAAGCGAGCATCGCGGGGAAGTCGGTGATCACGCGACGGTAACTCCACGTGGCCGCGTCGTCGTCGTCCGAGATCCAGAGCGCGAGCGGATTGCGATTCACCGACGCCCACGGTTAACTGCTTGATGAATGCTTCCCGTTCCAATCCGGCAACATTGAGAAGTTGCTTCATTTTGAAAAGTGAAACACGGAACTAAAGAGAAAACAATGTCGAGATAAACAAAGCGGTTTTCCAATAGACGCGACACCGCATGCCGTGCAGAATCCATTGCTGCTGGCAAACGCCGGATGCAGACCGCTAAAATTTTTCTGGATGTTCAAGACGCCCAAAAGACAGGCTGGAAGCTGCTGGAAATTAAACAAAATCTTTTGCAGCTTCTACCGGATAGTTTTCCTTTTTATGAAAAAAACACTCTTCTTATTCCCTCTTCTTGCTTCTTTTATTGGGCAGTCGATTACGGCCCAACCGGCTTTCACCCTCAAAGACAATGACTCTTGGGTGATGGCGGGCGACAGCATCACCGCACAACGCCTTCATACCAACTACCTTGAAGCCTTCTTCCGGACACGCTATCCGCACTTTCACCTGCACTTCCGCAATTCCGGCATCGGCGGGAACCGGACCGGCAATGTCCTTGACCGTTTCGACTACGACGTGGCTGCCTGGAAGCCGACGATCGTGAGCATCGAACTCGGGATGAACGATGTAATGGTTCAGAATCCGGAGAGCCCGGATGCTTCCGCCGGTTACATCGCCGGAATGAAAAAGCTCGCCGATAACATTCGCGCCCTCAATGCCGAGCCACTCTTTATTTCCTCCAGTCCACTCAACGACGGAAGCATGATGGATGCGTGGGTTTCCGTCCGCTGCCGCACCCTCCACCCATTCACCGAGGCGCTCAAGGAATTGGGCCAGAAAGAAAATGTGCTGGTTGTGGATCAATATCATCCCTTGCTCGCGCTGTGGGGACCCAACAAGACGCTCGATGACGCTTTTTCCCTTGCAGCCCGCATCCGTCTCCTGAAACCGGAAAATAACGTTCCAGATCTGCAGACCCTCCAGGCATTTGCGAAATCGTGGGAAGGCAAGCCTGCCGGGATTCCGCTCGGCGACAGCGTGCATCCCGGCCCGGCTGGCCAATACATGATGGCCGCCACCATTCTTGCCGCGCTGGATGTGGACCGCGAAGTGAGCTCCGCCACCATCAAGCTCGACGGCACCGTGGTGAACGCCAAGAAGTGCAAAATCACCGATATCGCTTCCCAGGACGGTAAGCTGACCTTTACCCGCTTGGATGAATGCTCCCCATGGCCTCTGTTGCCTGCGGCCATGGACGCGCTGCTTAAACTGATGCCTGGAATCACCGACCTCTCCCGCTACCTCCTCACTGTTGCCGGGCTGCCCGACGGTCAATACCAGGTTACGATGGATGGAAAGCCCGTAGCCACTCTCGACAGCAAGGAACTGGCCAAAGGCTGGAACATGAGCGCCCTCCGCGAAGGGCCAGTGGTTGAAAGGGCTGACAGAATCAACCGTCTCATCAACGATCTTCAAGGCACAATGAACAACGACTGGCGTGCAGCCAGCAAGGCGAAGGACAAGGAGAAACTCACGGCAACCCAGAAAGCCATCGACGACTGCGAGGCGAACCTGCAAGCCGCCATTCAGCCTGCACCGATTCACTTCGAGATCGCCCCCGCGAAGTAGCCAACTGTTCGACAAGGATACCCGGGATTCCAATGGCACAGTGATGTTCACTTTCGCCAAGGAAGTGGAGGGTGGTCATTGCAGAACATCGAGTTTGCCCGCAGCCCAGCCCGCTGCTGCTCAACCCCCCGAGGTGCTTCTCCGGCGCGATCAGGAGAACCGACTTGCCCTCCTTGCGCGCCTGCACCGCCACTATTACGCCACCCGACGTGTTGCCATAGACGACCTCGGTGTCCGCAGCCGCACCAGCTCGCGCGAGCAAAATCCCGAGGAAAACGAGAAATGAGACGGCCAAGGGTTTCATACAGTCAAGCAAGTAAGCAAGACTATGTAATCGGATTATGCGACGATGACAATCGGGAAGGAAAAGCAGCTTGAACGATGCTTTTCAAACGGAGATTTCATGCCAGACTCCCGCCATGCGAAATGATCTTCCCCTAAACTTCTCCGGCGTCGTTCCTTCGCTCGCGCAGATCGCCGACTTCGGCCCGCCCCGCAGCGAAATCGGTATTGGCGGTCTCATGGCATGGCAGGGCAAACTTTACGTCCTGAATTATCTTTCCCACCGCTCACGGACCGGCTCCGGCTCCGGCTTGCGTGTTATTGACGAGAACTTCCAGATGGCGCGCCACCCCGCCGGCGTGAACGGCACTTACGCCAATCGTTACGTTCACGACGCATCGAGTCAGTTGATCATCGGTCCGCACCTCGTGGACACTCAACATAATGTCCGGACCGTGAAGGAATTGGTGGATATTCGCGTCTGCGGAACAGCGATGCACCTGACCGATCCGGACAACCTCGTTTACATGCTCGGGATGGAGGGTGAAGTCTTCGAGTTGAATGTCCATTCTCTGGAGTGCCGTATGATTTTCGACCTGACGAAGGAACTGGAGACGCCGGGCGAGGGCAGTTGCCATTTCAAGGATTGCTACACCTCCTGCGGCCGCCTTGTCGTTGCCAACAACGACTATAGTGAGCCTGAGTTTCACGGGACTCAGACCGAAGGCACACTGGCTGAATTCGACGGCAAGAGCTGGCGGGTTTTGAAACGCAAACCGTTCGTTGCGGTCAATGGTCTCGATTTTTTCGGCAAAACCATTTTTGCCACCGGCTGGGATCGCGCTTCGGCGATTCTTGAAGTCTTTACTGAGAACGACCAAACATGGCGCACTTACCGGCTGCCCAAGGCGTCCCATTGCTGGGATCACAAATGGCAGACGGAATGGCCACGCATCCGTTCTGTCGAGCATGAGCGGCTGCTGATGGATCACCACGGCATGTGGTACGAGCTTTCGCCATGGGCCTACGGCAACCGCGTCTGGGGCATCCGGCCAATTTCAACACATCTGTGGGTACATGGCGATTTTTGCGCGTGGCGCGGTCTACTCGTCGTGGGGGCCGATAACGTGAGCCACGAAGGGGGCGCCAATAAACAAGCCGCGGAGCCGCAATCCGGCCTCTGGTTTGGGCGGACCGATGATCTCTGGAATTTAGGAAAGCCAAAAGGCTGGGGGGGACCGTGGTGGGAACAGCAAGTAAAAGCCGGGGAACCGTCTGATCCTTACTTGATGACCGGGTTCGATCAAAAGGTGCTGCATCTTTGCCACGATCGTTCCGCCGGCGTCAAATTCAGCGTCGAAGTCGATTTTATGGGCCACGGCGCGTGGAAAACCTACGCGTCCATCGAAGTCCCGGCGAACGGCTACGTGCCACATGTGTTCCCGAGCGGATTCAGCGCACATTGGGTACGAGTCATTTCAGACAGCGACTGCGTGGCTTCTGCGCAGTTACATTACACCTAAGCTGGTGTCGTCGGCCTTTTTAAGATAGCCGGGAAGGTCAGCGATTTTCACCCACCCGCAGCAGTTTACGAGAAGGTCGAATCGGCGCGCCGGTTGTTGCGCTACTTTCTGAATCCATTGTGAATAGGGTTGCAAGGAGCGCCATTTTCACGATCCTTCCAGCTATCATGACTCTACCGTCGCGCGCGGTTTTTTAAATCGACTTCATGCAAAATTACACCTTCGCGAGCCGCACATTTCCCCTCGACCTCTCTTGGGATGTGATCGTCCTGGGAGGCGGGCCGACCGGATGCACCGCGGCGGCTTCCGCTGCGCGCGAAGGAGCCAGGACGCTGCTAGTCGAAGCGACCGCGAGTCTCGGCGGCAGCGGCACGAGCGCACTCGTTCCCTCGTGGTGCCCATTTTCCGACAAGGAAAAGATCATCTATCGCGGCCTCGCCGAACAGGTGCTGAAGCGTTGCAAGGAACACCAGCCCCACGTCCAGGCGGACAAACTGGACTGGGTGCCGATCGATTCCGAACTGCTCAAGCGCGTATATGACGACCTCGTCGCCGGGAGTGGAGCGACGGTGCTTTTTCAGACAATGCTCAGCGCGGTTGAAGTGGGTGAAAACGGCGAAGTGGATGCGATTCTCGTGACAAACAAGCGGGGTCTCAGCGCGCTCAAAGCGAGGGTCTATGTGGACTGCACGGGCGATGCCGATCTATGCGCATGGGCGGGAGCGGAATTCCAAAAGGGCGGCGAAAACGGCGAGCTGATGCCCGCAACGCATTGCTTCGTCCTGACCAACGTGAATGAGGAGTCATTCATGACCACCTGCGGCAAAGGTGCGGTACTGATGGGCAATCATCCCAAGACGCGGATTTACGACATCATCGCGTCAGGCAGATACCCGCTAATCACTGACGCGCATGTTTGTTCAATCCTGATTGGGCCGGGAACTGTCGGATTCAATGCCGGGCATTTGTGGAACGTGGACAACACCGAGCCGGAAACCGTTTCGCGCGCAATGAGCCAGGGCCGGAAACTCGCGGCGCAATTTCGCGACGCATTCGCGGAATTTTACCCCGAGACTTTTGGGAACGCTTTCCTCGTTACAACCGGCAGCGTCATCGGCATCCGCGAGACCCGGCGCATTATTGGCGACTACGTCCTCACGCTCGCCGATTACATCGCCCGCCGCAGCTTTGAAGATGAAATTTGCCGCAACTCCTATTTCATCGACGTGCATCACTCCCTCGAAGAGGCGAAGAAGCATACGGTGGAGCGTGCAGACGGGTTATCGCGGCCGTCCATGAATTATGGGCCTGGCGAATCCCACGGGATTCCATATCGCTGCCTGACGCCGCAAGGTTTGCGCAATGTCATGGTCGCGGGCCGCTCCATCTCCTGCGAGAGACCGGTGCAGGGCAGTGTGCGCGTCATGCCCGTATGTCTGGCGATGGGCGAAGCAGCGGGAATGGCCGCCGCGCACGCTTTGCAAAAGCATGACTCTGACGTCCATGCGGTTGACGTGGTCAAGCTGCGAAGCCGCCTCAAGGAAGAAGGTGTTTTTCTGCCGGAAGTTCCGTGCGCAAAACCGGAGGCGATTCTTACAAATCACTAAAATACCCACCTGTCATTCGAACAATCACTGCATGAAGAAAATTCGACTTGCCCTTGTGTGGGCATTGATCGGAACCTTGGGCTCAACGGTGTTTTGCGCGGAGTCCCAGCCTTTCTCAATGGACGTGCGCAGTTGCGGCGCCGCGGGCGACGGAACTACGCTAGACACCGCAGCCATTCAGCGAGCCGTTGACACCTGTAACGAAAAAGGCGGCGGCACAGTTCATTTTTCTGCCGGGCGCTACCTGAGCGGCACAATCCTGCTCAAGGACAACGTTACGCTACACCTCGACCCACAGGCGGTGTAGGAATAAGCAGGGCGGCAGGGAATAGGAATGCGATTCTCATGGTCTTAGGCGAACACGCTTTCGTTGGCGATAATCAACGGGTAGTCTGTCAGCGGCAGCGCGTCGAATGCGGTGATCTTGTAAATCTGGCCGGTCAACGGGTCGAGCAGTGCCGGCCTGGCAAGTCGCGCGTCGTTGCGGCCAACCATCACGCGCACTTTTTGCGGTTCCACATCTTTCATCAACTCAGCGGGTGTCCAGTAGACGGAGAGCGACTGGCCGCGGCGCAGGAAACTTCCGGTCAGGACTTGCGCATCGCCCGCTCCCTCAATTTGGATAGGCAGGTCGCCTTTGCGGGTATCGGCGTCGAACAGCGCACAGAGATTCTGATAAGCAAAATAGGCGGGTTTGGGAGTGTAGTCTTCGCCATGCAGCAGGCCTTTCCAGTTCGCGCTGCCGCGGTAGCCAAGCAGATCCACGATCAGGAAATAGGATGTCAACTCGATCTCCAGCCGTAAATCGCTGACGATTCGCCGTGTCAGCCACTTGGCCTGTCGCGTCTCGTTCCAATCGAGCTCGTGCAGCGCACCGGCTCCGCCTTTTTTCGACGGACAGCCATTCTCGCCCTGCCACAACCTGATGTGCGCCGCGTCTTGTTGTGCAAGCAGATCGCGCATTGTGTGAACTTGCTCTTCGTAGTTCGATTCCGGCGTCGGCCGATATGGGTGGTAGGAGAGTTTGTCGATGTGTCTCGCCAGGCCGGCATCGAGACATTTCTTGATGTAATCCATTGGGATTCCAGCGAACGCGCCGCCGATAATGACAGCGTTGGGTAAACGCTGGCGGATTATCGCGGACGTCTGCTCGACCAGCTTGACGTAACCCGCCGCGTCGGCTTTGCCCGGCTTCCAAAACCAGTTGTTGTTCGGCTCGTTCCATATCTCGTAATGGCGGACCCGGTCGCGGAAATGGTCGACGATTTTGCCGGTATAATTCTTCCAGGCTTCCATCGCCACCTCGTCGAAGACCGGCACCCAGCCGACTGCGGTTTCATCGGCGCCGGGTGTGTAGAGCGGATTGCCGTATCCGAGGTTGAACCACGGCTGAATGCCAATCTTCAGCAATCCGTCCACGACTTCGTCGAGCCAGCCGAAATCGAATTGGCCGCGCGTTTTTTCCGTGCGCGCCCAGCCGGTCTGGCACCTCGCCCATTTCACACCGAGTTGCGCGGCGTGTTTGTAGGTCTTGACGGGATCAAAATATTTTCGGTCCAACGTCTCGTAGCCGACCGACAGCGGCGACGCTGTGATGGCCGACGAAGGGCGTGGTGCAAGTTTTCCCGCTGCCTTGAGACTGAAGCCGGTAAATGGGTCGTTCGTATCGGCCCATAGGCACGCGGGCCTCAACGCTGCCAGCGCGACGGCACCCGTACCCCACTTGATAAAAGTTCGTCGTGATTGCGCAGTCATATCATATGGCGAATAGCGAGACTACGATGAGCGGGTGCAGTGGCGAGCGCACACCCGGGCGATGCAGGTGGAGAGCGCGCATGCTGGATTTCCTCAATGGATTCAACCTGGTGCCCAAATGACCGGGCTGATGCGATGGCCTTTTTGGAGGCCGGCATTTCCTCCAGTTCCAGGCAGGAGATGCCCTTCAACTCCCTTGCAATTACGTTCCCCGACCACGCCCAGCTCGTTCCTTCGGGAAGCAAAGTCGGCGGCACAAGGGTGTCTAAGGCGTTTTCGAATTTCATGAATCCAAGGTATTCGATGCTCGGCATGGCGGCAAACTCGGTGCTGGAGCCCACCATACACAGGCGGAGGGTGGTCGAGCCGTGGAAAGAAATCCGGCGACTTTGATCTGTTTAGCGGGTTATCATCCCGGATGTTCCGTCCCCACCCATTTTGTCCATCTGCGTCCTGCGTCTGGCTTTATCCGCAAACATCACGTGAGACAGCTGGCTTGGCGGCTGGCGGTCCAGGATCCCCGTTCCAATTATGAAAACACTCTTTAACCCTTTAATCGTATTGGCTGGCTGCCTGATCCTTCAGAGCGGGGCTCTTCAGGCGACACAAACTGAAAACAACGTGCTCCATATCTTGCCGGCCCCGGGACTCGTGAAGATTGACGGGGAAATCGACGATTGGGATCTCTCTGGCGGCATCTTCGCCTGCGACGATGTGGAGCGGCTGCGGAACCTCTACTCGGTCTGGTTTTTCGCGATGTACGACAAGCAGAACCTCTACCTGCTGGCCAAGTGGAAAGACGAGACGCCGCTGAACAACACGCAGTCTAGCAAGGGGGGGCACGGGTTTGCCGGCGACTGTCTGCAGGTCCGTTTCATCACGGGGTACAAGACGCCGAACGAGGAGGTGTCGCATTGGATGGGATGGCTCGACCGGGACAAGATCAACGTCCTGAGTGCGGTTTATGGCCGGGATTTCAAGGGTAGGCAACTCGACAACACGCTGAACAACGGGGCGCAGCAGGCGTTCAAGATCGATGAGGGCGGGAAGGGCTATATGCAGGAGATCGCGATTCCGTGGAAGCTCCTGACGAAGGACGGGCAGCCGCTGAATCCGGGCGACAGCATGCGGATGGCCCTTGAGCCGAATTTCACCATGACGGGCCTCTGGGGCCGGTTGAACATCCACGATATTTTCCGCGAAGGCGTGGTGGCGGACCGCGTCTTCACCTTTCGCGCCTACGACCAGTGGGGCGAAGGCGTCCTGGAAAAGACGGGCCACATGGCGCCGACAACCGTGCGTCTTTCCGACGAGCGGGAATTCCCGGTGAAGCTGGCGCAGTTGCCCAGTTCTGCGGAGATGCCGACAACATCGGCGCGCGGCTGGCCGCTGGCCGACTGGACCGGGCTTATCGTGAAACGCGAATTGCCGGGCTTCAAGACGATCAAGTTCGATAACCCCGTGGACGGCTGTGTGTCACTGAATATATACAATTCCGACGGCGACACCGTACGCCAGCTGATGACGGAGAACCCCAGCGACAAGGGAACGCATGAGGTGAAGTGGGACGGTCTGACGACGCCTCACTACAAGACGCCGGGCGACCCGGTGCTGACGGGGACTTACACGTGGGCGGGCCTGTCACATCCTCCGTTTAAGCTGACGTTGCGTGGCTGGGCCGACAGCGCCGGCTCGACGCCGTGGAACAACGGGCCGACGACGGCCTGGGGCGGCGACCACGGCGTGCCCGACGCCCTGGCGACGGACGGGAACAAAATCTTCATCGGCTGGAGCGAAGCGGAGGCAGGCAAGGGGCTGCTGGCGACCGACCTCGACGGCCACGTGGTGTGGAAAGTGGGCTCCGGGCTCGGAAACAGCGACGAAGCGCTGGCGGTGGACGGAAATATTCTCTACAGCATCGGCCGGGGCGACATCTACCCGCGGCACGAAATCGTCCGGCTGCGCACTGCCGACGGTGTATTCGACAATTGGGACGGGCAGACGAGCGCGGCATTTGATATTCCGCAAATCTGGGGCGACAAGCCCGACGCGTCATCGTGGCCGCAAACGGCAGAGGGGATGGAGGTCAAGAACGGCAAGCTCTACTTGGCGTTTTCGAGCCAGGCGTTTTATCCGCCCCAGATCATGGACCTGAAGGGTTTCGTGACGAAGCTGATCTCGGACGATCCGCTCGACTCGCGAATCCTGGCGCTCATCGACCTGCGGACGGCAAAAGAGCTCAAGGGTTTCCTCGCGGGCAAGGTACCGGAGACACGCCTTAGGCAAGCGCCGGCAGGCGGCGCGAATTTCATCAAGGAGGCGGTAAAGGCGTTGAATACTTTGCTGCCGGCGACCGACCTGGCGCCGGGGACAGCATCGATGTCGCCCGCGGCGCGTGCGGAAGCGAACCGCAAGTTCATCGAGGCCAATTTCGCGGGGAGCATCGCCCCGCTCAAGACCAATTTCATCGAGGTCTGCGACGGCCACTCGGGCAAGCTGCTCAAGATGCTGCAGGTGCCATATCCGACGGCGGTACATGCCCTCGGCGACTCGAAGCTGGCATTCATCTCGGATGATTCGTCGCTCGTCACGCTCGATCCCGAATTGGGCGCGACCAAACCGCTGATCACCGGCCTGGACAACGCGGCGAATTTCACCACCGATGCCGAGGAAAAGATTTACGTGTCGGTGGGTGGCTCCAGCCAGCAGGTGAAGATTTTCACGGCGGACGGCCAGCCGGCCGGCACAGTGGGCAAGGCGGGCGGACGGCAGCTCATCGGCCTCTGGCAGCCGGAGGGGATGTATAACCCGACGGCCTTGGTGGTGGACAACAAGAACAAGCGGCTCTGGGTGACGGAGAGCGACCGTTACCCGAAGCGTGTGAGCGAGTGGAGCCTGCCCGATGGGAAGCTGGTGCAGGACTTCTACGGCGCGACGCATTACGGCGCGTCGGGCGGGGCGATTGATCCGCTCGACCCGAACGTCATGGTCGGGATTGGCTGCGAATGGAAACTCGATCCGGCGACGGGGCACGCGTCGCTGGTCGGCGTCTTCGACCGGGCAGAACATGGGTTCGCGGTTTTTTGTCCCGCCTCGAACGGAAAACTCTACCTGGCGGTGCTATTCGAGGTGATGCACGGCAAGAGCGGGCTGCGCATCTATGAGCGGACCGGCCCGGGGCTTTACCGTCCCTGCGCCGAGTGGCGGCCCGATTTCGACAAGCAGAGGACGCAGGTCTGGTCTGATATCAACGGCGACGGAAAACAAGATCCGGGCGAGGTGACTACGCTGCCCTACGTGGTCCAGCTTCACGGTTCGAACACTTGGTCGGCCAATATCAACCCGGCCGACTTTACCCTTTTCGGGGGTGTGCGGGAACTCATCAACCCTCCGGAGCCGAACACCGCGCCTCGGAGGACGAAGGCGAAAATGAAGCTCGCAGCGATGGGGAAAGTCCTCCGGATCAACCCGGACGGCTTCACCGCGTGCGGTGCGCCGAAGTGGAAACTCGATAAGATCGAAGACCTGTCCTACGTGTGGAGCGCGGATTTGATGAATGGTCAATACGGCATGCTGCCGTCGAAGGATAACAAGCTGTTGCTGACGGTTGGAGGCGTTAACTTTTCCTGCTACGATCTGACGAAGCAGAAACTGATCTGGACCTACCCGAACACGTTCTACCAGGTGCACGGTTCACACCAGGCGCCGCCGCCGATCCCGGGCCTGACTCGCGGGGCCTATGGCGCCATCGGGACGTTTGACACGCCGCAGACGGGGACGGTGTGGGTGATCAACGGCAACTGCGGCGAGTGGTACATGCTCAACGACAAGGGCTATTTTCTCGGCACCCTGTTCCAGGGCGATGTGATGAAGATGCATTATCCCGACCAGGCGGTGCCGGGCGCCGACATGACGAACGCGCCGTCGGGTTCCGGCGGCGAAGACTTCGGGGGGTCGGTGACGCAGGCAACCGATGGCCAGGTCTACATCGAGGCCGGCAAGACTGCCTACTGGAACGTGCTGCTCTCGGGACTCGACCGGGTCGCGGTGATCAAGGGCGGCAAGGTTGAAATCAAGCCCGACGACCTCCAGTTGGCGAAGACAGAACAGGAAGGGCAAATGCAGGCGGCGGTGGGCGGCAAACTGCTCAACGTGGGCCATGGCACAGTGACCTTCACAGGCAACCTGGAGAAGGATTTTGGCAGGCCAGCGGTGGTGAAGTACGACAAGGGCGTCGAAACGATGGTCCAGTCGGCGGTGGCGTGGGACGACCAGACGCTTTATCTTGGCTGGGACGTAAACGACGCCCGGCCGTGGGTGAACGGTGCCACCGATTCGGCGCAGATGTACGTCAGCGGCGATACGGTTGACTTCCAGTTCGGTTCCGACCCGATGGCGAATGTGAAACGGACCGAAGCGGTGTCGGGCGATTTTCGGCTCTCGATCGGCGACTTCCAGGGGACGCCGACGGCGGTGCTTTATCGCGCGGTGTCGGATCTGAAGAAGCCAAGGTCATTCGAATCGGGCGTCGTCGCACACTATCAGATGGACTATGTCGACGTGGTGCCGCAGGCCCAGATCAAGGTGACTCCCCGGCCCGACAAGAAAGGTTACGTGGTGGAGGCGGCGATTCCGTTCTCGGCACTGGGCTTTACGCCCCAGCCCAACGTGAAGTATCGCGGCGACCTTGGCGTGACCTACGGCAACCAGGCGGGCAGCCGCACGCGGTTGCGGGTCTACTGGAGCAACCAGGAGACCGGGCTGGTGGATGACGCGGTGTTTGAACTAAAGATGACGCCGAGGAACTGGGGTGACATCGTCTTCGGGAAATGAAATCTCGGTCCCGCTGCGCATCAACCGCAACAAGGGGCTCATCGGGTCGGGAATGGACCAGACGGTCATTTTCGCAAAAGATTTCAACTGGGAGAGCCTCAGCCAGCCCGTGGAGCGCATTTCCATCTCCGCGCTCTACACGGAGTGAAAATGGAAACATCCAACATCGAACTCCCAACTTCCAACTCCGATGATCCAAGCTGGCCAACATGAAGAGCCGGTCGACTTCATCAGTTGCGACTGGGGGACGAGCCGGTTTCGGCTGGCGCTGGTGAGGAACAGCCGCATGGTGCGGTCCGTGCGGCGGTCGGATGGCGTCGGCGCCGTCGTGACTTTCCGCGCGCGCTGGTGCAGGGGTTGCGGGCATTGCGCGCGCCGGCCGGACTGCCGGTGGTGATTTCCGGCATGGCAAGTTCGAGCATCGGCTGGCGCGAACTGCCCTATGCGCCGCTTCCGTTTTCGCTCACGGGCTGCGACGCGGTCTGGGCGGAAATCCAGCCGGCCTTCTATCTGGTTTCCGGCGTCGCAAGTCGCGACGACATGATGCGCGGCGAGGTGGAAGATCTGGCGATGCGGGGGCAATCCACCATTTTGAAGACGATCTTGGAGGCGCGCTCATGAGCGGGCAGCGGCTCCATAACGGCATCACGCTTCCGGCCGAATGGCCCCCCCGGGCGATGGATCCCGCCTCGGACGAGCCGATGCCGTATCTTGACAACCCGCCCCCCGTCATCCCCATCGATGTCGGCCGGCAGTTGTTCGTGGATGATTTCCTGATTGCGGAGACCACGCTGGAACGGGTGTTTCATCATCCCCGCAAACACGAGGGCAATCCCGTCTTCCAACCGTCCACCCCGTCGGAAACCGAGGGCGTCCACCCGGCTGCCGTGCCAAAGGGCGGAGGGGTCTGGTGGGATCCGGCGGACCGGTGCTTCAAGATGTGGTATGAGGCCGGATGGCTGGGGCACATGGCCTACGCGGTCAGCGCCGACGGCCTGACGTGGGAGCGCCCCGCCCTGGATGTCGAGCCGCCGACCAACCGCCTTCTTCCGGAGTTCCGCCCCGATTCCGGGACGGTGTTCATCGATTTTGAATCCCGGGATCCGGCCCAACGCTTCAAGATGCTGCTGCGGGAGCCGCAGGAGCAGATCGGCGGCGCGCTTGAGGGACCGGGCAATTGTTTGGTCTCTGCCGACGGCATCCATTGGAGCGCGCCGGTCAAGACCGGCCGCATGGGCGACCGAAGCACGATGTTTTATAATCCCTTCCGCAAGGTGTGGGTCCACAGCATCCGCAGCTACGAGAGCGGGCGCTGCCGCGCGCCTATCGCGAGTATCCGGATTTTCTCGGGGGCGCGGCCTGGACGGATGCGGAGCGGGTGTTCTGGTGCCGGGCGGACCGCCTTGACCTACCAGATCCAGCCATCGACCAGGCGGCGCAACTCTACAATCTGGACGCGGTTGCCTACGAAAGCCTCCTGCTCGGATTGTTTGAGATCCACCTGGGTCCAGAGAACAAGGTGTGCGAGGAGCAAGGACGGCCCAAAATCACCGATCTCAAGACGGCCTTCAGCCGTGACGGCTTTCATTGGCACCGGTCGGACCGGACGGCGTTCATTCCCGCCGCCCGGCGGGAGGGCGTATGGGACCGCGGGTATGTGCAATCCGTCGGCGGGGTGTGCGTGATCGTGGGTGACGAGTTATGGTTCTACTACACCGGTTTCCGCGGGGACCCGGCCAACCGGCCGGATGCCTTCGGATACTGCGGTGGCATGTATGCCCATGGCGCAACCGGTATTGCGAGGCTCCGCCGCGACGGGTTTGCCTCCCTGCGGGCCCGGGGGGAGGAGCGGTCGTTGCTGATGCGGCCAGTGCTCTTCACGGGCGGGCAACCGGAACGCAAAGCCAGGCGGGAACGACGAGGAAGACCTCATGGAGATCGTCAAGAACCGTGTCCTGTTTGCGTCTCCGTGCCATTCAGTAAGGGTTATCAGCAGTGGAGGGAAATTCCACGGTTTTCGTCACGGGCCTTGGGGTTCCGATTCTGGGAACAAAAACCACTCCTCGAAATTTGTGTTGATTGCGCAGAGCCATCGGATACCGTTCAGGTGAACGGGTATGGCATTGACTGAACGACAGCAGCAGATTCTGGATTTCATCCGGGAGGAACAACAGCTTCGCGGGGTGACGCCTTCCACCAGGGAGATTCAGGAGCACTTCGGGTTTTCCTCCCAAACGACGGTGATGGACCACCTCCATGCGCTGAAAACCAAGGGAGTAATCCAGCAGGTGAAAGGCAAAAGCCGCTCGATCATCTTGCAGGGATCAATTCACCGGGCCTCGCTGATCGACATTCCCATTTACGGCATGATCCCAGCCGGCCTGCCGTCCGACCAAGAGCAGGAGGCTGAAGGGTGCCTCACCGTTGACATTGACTCCCTCAAAATCCCCAGGAATGCCCGCACGTTCGCTTTGAGGGTTCGCGGGGATTCCATGGTCAACGCCGCGATCAACGAGGGCGACACGATCATCCTGGAGTTCAAGGATCCACGAAACGGGGATATCGTCGCTGCTTTGATCGACGGGGAAACGACTTTGAAACGGTATGTGGTGCAGCGTGGAAAGCCCTTTCTGAAGGCGGAAAATCCCAAATACCCCGACCTGATTCCCGCCCAGGAATTAGTGATCCAGGGGGTGATGATCGCACTGTTTCGAGTGGTGAAATGACGGGGGATGTGAATGCAACTAATCTCAAAAATATTACGAATGGGTTTCAGGCGGCTGCGTTCAAACAGGATTTCCTCGGAGCGACAACTCGATCTGCCGTTTCAATCTTGAACCATGATCGTCCATCTCGATGCCGATGCGTTCTTTGCATCCGTCGAGCAAGCTGCTGATCCCAAATTACGGGGAAAAGCAATTGCCGTGGGTGGGGAAAAACGGGGCATCACGGTGTCCGGCCTCGCGAAAGCGGGCGAAGGTTTGGTGTTGGTGCCGGTTGGTTATGGAAAATTAGAGACGCCCAGTCTCCACAAGAAATGCGAGGCCCTTCGGAGCAATTTTCCAGAGAACTCCATCGTAAACATTAAGCAAAGGGGTCACAAGCCACGCATCCTTCAATTCGTTGAGGTAATACTGAACCAGGGCGGGTTTGAGATTGGAAAAAGCACGCTCCAATTCGATGGGCTCGGTAGCTATCTGTTTTTCGGAAAGGTACACCAGAATTTTCACGGCATCCTCTGGCCAAAGCTTTACCTTTTCGCGTTTTTTTGCCTCCTCCTGCTGTATCCGGCAAATCTCCGCGTTCGCCTTATCCAAGAGCGCCTCAAAATCCTTGTTCTCCGATTCGAGCGCCTCTATCTGCTTCTTGAGCGCCGCGTTTTCCTCCTTAAGCGCTCCATTCTCTTGCGCAAGCGCCGCCGCCTCGCTTTTCGCCTCCGTGAACGCCTCTCCGTTCTCCAGCGCTTGAGCCATCGGGAGCCAGTCCATGAGTCTTTGCCCAAGCGTTCCGACTGATGGAGGTTCCTTGGAATCAATGTCCATATGAACGACCTCAATCCACTTCGACAACGACAATGGGTGTCTCTTTGCCATACTTCTTGAAACTCTCAATGAACGCTGAAATACTGAGTCGTGGCAAATCGAAAAAAGACGAGCCAGGATTTCAATTCCAGCGCCTCCGTTGCGGTTCTGGAATTGACTGGGTCAAAGCGGGGCAAGGGAGAGGATTTGATTTCCGATCCAGTACTCAGGAAGGCATTCCGGGACGCGAAGAAGCGGGCAAAGGCAAAGAAGCCTTAACGGTCGATCCAATCTGCCAGCAACCTGTCAAGCAGCCCGGAGAAGTTGCCTTCCCGCGCCTTCGCCTTCTTGACATTTCCGGCGGTCAGAGTGACCAAGACGGGCTTTTTTCCTTGGGACGGTCGGCCAGCGCCTTCGCGCTTACCTCCAGCTCTCTTTTTCTTCATTGATTTGAAAAAATATATACGATTTTCGTTGACCGTCAATGAAAACATATATATAAATTCACGTATGCCACATGCACGTCTTTCAAAGGAAAAGCAGGTTTACGTTCTTGCCGCGTTGTCCGAGGGCACGCCGATCAACGCAGTATGCCGCATGTTTAAGGTCGGGAAGCACGCTGTTCTCCGCGTCATCGAAGAAACTGGCGAGGCTCTGGCGGACTACATGGACAAGAATTTCCGCGACCTGCCTTGCCAGCGGATCGAGATGGACGAGCAATGGCAATACGTGGGGAAGCACGGGCAAAGGATGGAGAGGAAGGAGCAGGAGCGCGGTGACTTTTGGCTGTGGGCCGCAATCGACCCAGACAGCAAGCTCGCCTTCTCTCACATGATCGGCACGCGGAGGAACACGACGGGCACTTGGTTCGTCCAAGACGTAGCAGCGCGTGTGGCTGGCCCCGTCCAGATCGCCACCGATGCGAACCGCTCCTATGCGTTCAATATCCGGGGCGCGTTCGGGGCCAAAGCCTATAGCTACGGCACGGACGCCAAGAACTTCGATGACCGGGATTGGCAACCGGACAGCCAGCGTAAAAACGGCGTGGCCCCGATTGTCTCCAGCGAGCGCAAGGCCGTCATTGGTTCACCAAATCTTTCAACCGTAACCACGTCGCACGTTGAGCGGCTTTTTCTATCCATCCGGCAGGAATGCACGCGGTTTACCCGGTTGACCCTCGGTTACTCGAAAGACTTGGAGATGCACAAGCGGGCCGTGGCGCTCCATTTTGGCCTCTACAATTTCTGCCGCAAGCACGCCACGCTTGGCACGACGCCCGCCGTTGCAGCGGGTATTGAAGAGAAGCGTTGGGGGTTGGAAGATGTCGTCGCGTTGACGGCAACCTTCATGGCCCAAAAGGAAGAATCCCTCTTCGAGGCCGCCTTTGAAAGGGCGGGTTTATAAATGCCACAACCAACCGACACCAACACCGAAGGTTTCTGCATTGCAACGGCCGATTTGCTGGAAAGTCACGCGGATCCCTCGCTGAAAATAAACCTGGTCCGGCACGTGATAGCGGTAGAACGCAAACTGCCAGTGGGTCACGTCTGCTGGCCCGGGGTGGCGCGAATTGCCACCCCGGGCTAGATGTGATGAACGGTGCGCCCCAAGGCCGAGGCGCCGCCGGCATTTATTCTCTAGCTGTCTTTGACCCGAAATTAACCTCCGTGACTATGCAGCCCGGGGGGGCTCATCCTGACACCTGTGGAGGAAACCAAATCTCTCTCGCGGATTTTGGTCACTGTCCCATCCGGTGCGATGATGACTCCCCTGGTGCACACCTTGCAGCCGTTCTTCAAGGTGACATCGGAGGTCATGGGCGTGAGCTCCATCATCACGCCGTTAATCATCAAAAACCTCGGCGCCGGGCCGGCCATTGCCGAAGCGGAGAAGATGAGGATCGATAGGATCGCCAATATCGGGCGATTTATTTTGTATGTTTTCATGGTAGGTTATTAGCTGGTTGTTGGCTTCATTGTGGTTTTTGTTTTTTCAGAACTCTCGATTATTGAGAGATTGTAACTGGGTCGCGTATTCCCAAATCATTTTCACCGCTCCTTTGCATCGGGGGAGCAGGCGGCAGGTTTCCTTCCTGTGTGCATTTCCTTACGGCGGTCATTCTTGCTGCTGTTGCGTGCTCTCCAACCATCGAGATGCCGCCGCCCTCTTCCCTCTTCTGCCTGGATAGAATGGCATTTTGCAGCTTTCGCTTACCTCTGGATATACACGAAACGACCGTTCCGATAGGGATCGCCAGAATATCGGCAATTTCCTTGCAGGAGTGCTCCTGCAAGTAAAAGAGAAGCAATGGCAGCCGGAATGTTTCGCTCAGCGATTGGACACATTCCATTAATTGCCGAGGTCCCAGACGGTCTACAATTTCTTGCACGGCAAAGTGGAGCGCCTCTTCCCCCTCCGGTATATCCTGTTCCACCCACCGTATTTCGTTTTGGTAATTGCAAACGAAATGACGATAAAGAGTAATGGACAGCCAACACTTTACCTTCGTCTCACCGCGCAAAAGATGCCCCTTCGAAGCCCATAGTAAAAACGTATGCTGAACCAAGTCGCAGGCGTCCGCTTCGTCGCAAACCAGGCCCACGGCAAATTGATAAAGCACTGAATGATAACGATCGACGATTTCTTCGAAATCGAGCGCCTCCACAGATTCGGCCCGAGTCGTTTCCATATTGAGACAAGTGCTGCTCATATCACTCCTGCTTACTTACTGAAGTCGACTTCGGCGGAACCGACATGAGGAGAAGGATCAGACCTTCGGACATGGTCGGATGTGCGATGATCGCGTCGCGCAGCACTGTGTAGGGCAGGCCGGCGAGCATGACCATCTGCACGGTGGTCATTACTTCTCCGGCACTGGCGCCGAGCATGGTGAATCCGAGAATGCGGTCGCCTTCGGTGTCGATCAGGACTTTGACGAACCCGCGCGTCTCGGAAACTGTCATTGCGCGGAAAATGGCCGCCACAGGCAATTTCGCGAGGCGGTATGGAATTCCGCGCGCTTTGGCCTCGGTCTCGCTCAAGCCGATGCGGGCGAATTCCGGATCGGTGAACATGCAGAACGGCACCTGGCGTCCAGTTGTCACATGGTTGCCGCCGGCGATGTTGCCGCTGACGATGACAAAATCATTGACGGAGATGTGCGTGAAGTGCGGGCTGCCGGCGCAGTCCCCCAACGGCCCAGACACCCTCCGCGGTCGTTTGCAAACGCTCGTTCACCTTCACGTGGCCCCGCTCGGTTGTCTCGACTCCCGCTTTGTCGAGGCCGATGCCGTTTGTATTCGGCGTGCGGCCGCCGGCGACCAGAAGGTGCGTACCCTCCAGGTTGAGTTCCGCTTCGCCGCATGTGCCAATGAGGCGCACCCATCCGCCCGACTGCCCTTCAACCTGAGTGACCTTGGCATTGGTCACGATATGGATGCCTTCGTCCCTAAAGATTTCCTCGAGGCCTTGCGAAACGTCCTCGTCTTCGTCATGAGCGAGGCGGCTGTTGCGGTCGATCAGTATCACTTCCGCGCCGAAACGGCGGAAGGCCTCCGCCAGCTCCAGGCCGACATAACCCGCACCGAGCACGAGGAGATGCCTGGGAAGTTGATCGAGTTCCAATGCCTCGATGTGCGTGAGGGGCTGCGACTCGGCCAATCCGGGAATCGGATCAAGCATGGCCCGCGAGCCGGTGTTGATGACGACGTTCTTGCCGCGAAACGTGCGCATCCCGCTCTCGTTTAACTCGGCCTCGATAGTCTTGGGGCCAACGAAACGCCCCGTACCCATGACCAGCTCCGCGCCGCTCTGCCTGTAATGATCGAGATGGATTTCCACCAGCTTTTCGACCATTTTGCGCTTGCGCTCACGCACCGCCCCCATGGCTATGCGGACATTATCCTTGCTGATGCCGAACTCTTCGCTGCGGAAGAAAAGCGAAGCGACCTTGGCGCTGTGGATGATGTTTTTGCTCGGCAGGCAAGCGATGTTTGGGCATGCCCCGCCAACATATTTGCGTTCGATTACAACGACCCGCTGCCCTTTTTGAGCGGAATCCCAGGCAAGGAGTTTTCCCCCGGCCCCACTCCCGAGGATGACAAGGTCATATTCCTCAGGATTGGATAGGGATGTGTTCATTGCCCGGGGTTTCTTTGGGACTTAGACACCTTTGATCTCACCGCCATCCATGCGCACCGCGCTTCCAGTCATCCATTTCGCTGAGGGCGAGACCAGGAAGGCCATCAGTTCTGCGATCTCCTCGGGCTGGCCGTAGCGGCTTATCCCAACTTCGGCCGGGAACTTTTCCATCGCCTCGTCAAAAGTCATGTTATGGGCCGGTGCGTACCGCTCCATATAGGTCTTCCGGCGGTTTGTAAGGACAGGGCCCGGGAGTACGCTGTTGACCTGCACGCCGTCCTTGATGCCTCGATCGGCAAAGGCACGAGCCATTGCAACGATGGCCGCGTTGATTGTCGCCACAGCCGCGTAGGCTGATTTGGGAGCCTCTGCCGAGTTGCCCGAGGTGAAGACGACCGAGCCTTTGGACTCCTTAAGCGCATTCCAGGCGTGAATCGTGATGCGGCGCGCACCGTGAAGTTTCAATGCCATCCCGTCATCCCACTGGGCATCGGTCATCTCGAGGAGATCGATTTGCGGAACAGCACCGGCAATATTAATCAGGGCGTCGATCCTTCCATATCGTTTCAATGTCTCGTCCACGAGCGTCCTGTTTGCTGCCGGTTCGCGAAGATCAAGGGGCATCGGTAAGACATTCGCTCCCGCTTGACCTGCAGCCTGTGCTACTTCCCTCAATGCATCGCCGTTGCGAGCGGCTAGCACGATGGCCGGGAAGTCCCTGGCCAACCTCAAAGCTGTCGCACGGCCAATACCCTGGCTGGCCCCTGCGATAATCGCGACATTGCCTTTCATGGTTACTTTTCCTGATAAGACGAATGGGCGTCCTTGCAGTTCGTCCGGATAGCTTCCAGGACAATATCCACCACGACGCCTGGAGCGGTCAGCATCGGTGAATGATCGACGGCGTGGGCGCGCACGGTAGCTCCCATGCGTTTGGCCTGGAAATACTGGGTCTTCGCCGGAATCATCCGATCCTGCTCGGCGACGAGAAACCACGAAGGCTTCTCTTTCCACAGCGGCCGGGGAGAGGTTTCTTGAATGCACTTCACGTTAATCGGTCGTTGGGTGGCAAAGAGCATCGACTTCACGTCGGGCGCCGCATTCTGCGCGAAGGCATTGGCGAAGCCTTCTGGAGGCATCCAAATGAATCCGTCGCTATCGGGGGCAAGTTTCGGCGCCTGGGGATGGAGCGCTTCACGGTAGAATACATCGGCCACCGTTTCCTTTTCATCCGGCGCGAGACCGGCGACATACACGAGCGACTTTACGCGCTCATGCCTCGCGGCGCCGATAACAGCGCCGGCATACGCATGTCCCACGAGGATGATGTCGCCCGTCAACCGCGCCCACAGCCGGTCGAGTGCGCTGACATCATCTCCAAGTGTCGTCAAGGGAAGGGGCGCGCAGATCGCCTCCAGACCCTCTTTTTGCAGAGCCGGGATGATTTCGGACCAGCTCGCGCATTCCGCCCATGCGCCATGAACGAGAACGACGTTTATCTTGGATTCGGGCATTTTCGTTCCCTTACCTCTGTGGCGAACCGAAATCGCTGTCGTTGTTTCTTTGAATGCCAGGGCACCCATGATTAGTTGCCAAGAGCTCCAGCCAGGAACCCGAGAATCGCGCCGGCTATCTCGCGGCAGTGCGTCTCAAGGGCGAAATGCCCCGTGTCGAAGAATTGCACCGCGGCCTTTGGGATATCACGCTTGAACGCTTCCGCGCCCGCCGGGAGGAAGAACGGATCGTTCTTCCCCCAGACCGCCAGCAGCGGCGGCTGGTACTTTCTGAAATATGCCTGGAACTGTGGATAAAGCGCGACGTTGCTGGCGTAATCCTTGAAAAGGTCCAACTGAATTTCATCCGCACCGGGACGTGCGAGGTAAAAGTCATCCAATGAGCGACCGTCCGGGGAGAGCAAGCTGGTGTCAGCGACACCATACGTGTACTGGAAGGTGGTCGATTCAGGTTCAAGGAACGTCCTTAAAGCGTCACGGTTCGCTGGGGTGGCGTCCTTCCAGTAGGCTCGAATCGGATTCCATCCGTCGCTCAACCCCTCCTCGTACGCATTGCCATTTTGTGAAATGATGGCGGAGATTCGATCCGGATCTTTAAGCGCCATGCGAAGGCCCACCGGAGAACCGTAGTCGAAGATATAGATTGCAAACTTCTTGAGGCCGATTGCCCCGGTAAATCCCGCGATGGTATCTGCGATATTGGCAAAGGTGTACTGGTAGTCGCTCGGCTTGGGCATGTCAGATTGCCCAAAACCGGGGAAGTCTGGTGCGACAAGATGATATCGTTCCGCCAGCAACGGAATAAGACCGCGAAACATATGGCTGGAACTTGGAAATCCGTGGAGCAGCAGCAAGGTGGGCGCCCCTGGACTGCCGGCCTCCCGGTAGAAAATTTTGGTTCCGTTTACGTTAGCGGTGCGATAGGTAGTATTCATATGGGCTCTTTTTTAAAAGTGTTGCCGCGACTCCTGTTCTGGCGGGGCTCGCGCGAGCTCTGCCAGGGCGCAGAGGGATTTCCGTATAAGTCGTTGCGGCGTGAGATTTCTTACATTCGATTTCGATAAAACATTTGAAGCGCGGGAAACGCAGCGGTACCTTTCGCTCCGTTTGTTTGCCAATGAAGCCGGCCGAATCCAAATTGCTTGCGGTATCTCGCGACGTTTCCGAGCGCAAGCGTGCGGAGGCCCAGCAGAAGCAGGCTGAGGAAGAACAATTCTGCGATTTGTTTGACGAAGCGCCGATCGCCTATGTTCATGAGCGAGTCGATTCGAAATTCGTTCGCGCCAATCGCGCCGCGATGAATATCCTTGGCATCGCACCCGAGGACGTGCCGCACGCGTTCGGAAAAGACTTGGTCCCCGATACGCCCGATGCCCAGCGCCGGCTCCGCGAGGCGCTCGATGCCATCGGCAAAGGCATCGAGACGAGTGGAGCGGTGCTCGAGTTGCGGCGCAATGACAACGGCAAACCCCTTTGGATTCAGTGGTGGTCACGCCCGGACCCAGGCGGCGCCTTCACGCGCACCATGTTTCTCGACATCACCGATCGCGTGCTGACGGAGCAGGAAAAGGAGCGTCTGGAAGCCCAGAACCTATACCTGCAGGAGGAAATCCGCAGCGAGCACAACTTCGTCGAGATCGTCGGCAACAGCCGGCCGTTGCTCACCGTGCTCGAACAGGTGGAACAGGTCGCGCCCACCGATGCGACGGCACTCATCCTGGGCGAAACCGGCACGGGCAAGGAGCTCATCGCGCGCGCCATTCACGGCCACAGCCTGCGCCGCGAGATGCCGTTGGTAAAGGTGAATTGCGGCGCGATCAGCGCGGGTCTTGTCGAGAGCGAACTATTCGGCCACGTGAAAGGAGCCTTTACCGGCGCACTCGCGAATCGGGACGGCCGCTTCGCGCTTGCGGATGGCGGCACCATTTTCCTCGATGAAGTGGGCGACCTGCCGCTGGACACGCAAGTGAAATTGCTGCGCGTGCTGCAGGAGCATGAGTTCGAGCAGATCGGCGGCAGCAAGACGATCAAGGTGGATGTGCGGGTGATCGCCGCCTCAAACCGCGATCTTTCAGCCATGGTTCAGCTAGGCAAATTCCGCAGCGACCTCTTCTATCGCTTGAATGTTTTCCCAGTGACCATGCCGGCGCTGCGCGAACGCTCGGAGGACGTGCCATTGCTGACCATGTATTTTATGGAAAAGTTCGCGCGCAAATTGGGCCGAAAGATTACCCACGTCGCCGACGAGACGATGTCGCGCCTTCGCGCGTATTCCTGGCCGGGCAACATTCGCGAGCTTCAAAACCTCGTCGAACGTGCTGTCGTGCTAACCAAAGGGACAGTGCTGCGAATTGAGAAGGGAGTCTTGCTTGGGTCTCCGCGAGTGGTTCCCGCGCTTGGTACCGTTGCGGCGACACCGGCGCCATCGCCGCCCACCGCCGAGGCTCAGGGCCCCGGCGCTTCGCTCCAGGAGGTGGAGCGGCAGCATATCGTTGCCGTATTGACAGAGACAAAATGGAAGATCGAGGGGGAGCGCGGCGCCGCGAGAATGCTCAAGCTCCAACCAAGCACGTTGCGCAGCCGGATGAAGAAACTCGGGATCCGCCGGCAATCCGTTTGACCCGCGAAGCCGCTCACGACATTTCGTGGGAGGCCGCGAAATATCGTGGCCGCGGAACTCGACGGTAAACTGACGAATGGAGGTATACCTATTTCGTTCTGAAATTCTTCCAGAGTAACCACGAATTGTAAGCATTCGCGCGCCACAATGGCACACCGCATGCAAAGGGCACGGCAAACAGCCGAACCCTCAAATTGCAAGGTGCGCAATGCTCCGAATTTCAATTATCGAATCCGACGAAAACACATCCACGGTCAAACTCGAGGGCCACCTTACCGGGGCTTGGACCGAGGAATTCAAGGCCACGTGCGAGCGGGTTTTCGCAACCGGTCGGAGTCTGTCGCTCGACGTGTGGGATGTCACGTTGATTGATCGTCCCGCGTTGGACTTCCTGGTGTCGCTTGCAAGTCACGCGGCGACGCAAGTGCATTGTTCTCCGTTTCGCGAAGAGCAACTCAAGCAAGCTGCGGCCAAATCCCAAGGCTCCGAAACAAGAAAAATGAATCCGTCGGAACCTACAGTGACAGCGTCACCCACCAATACCTCGCATGTTTGCCCGGAGCGCTGGGTCGATGAACACGGCGACTGCCTCTACCGCTACGCGCTGATGCGCGTGCGGAAACCTGAAATCGCCGAGGATCTCGTGCAGGAGACCTTCCTCGCAGCCCTGCGCGCGCAGGATAACGTCGGTGTACTTTCGAGCGAACGAAACTGGCTTTTCGGCATTTTGAAGAATAAAATCTGCGACCGATTCCGCAAACTTGGGCGCGAAACAAATTTCACCGACCTGGAATTTTTGAGCGACGACCATGCGCAACCTTTCGACGGGGAGCATGGTTGGGTTCATGGATGCGGCCCCAGGGAATGGAAACCCGAAGGTGAAGCGGCGATGAACCGCAAGGAGTTCTGGCAGGCGTTTTATGACTGCATTGACAGACTGCCTGAGCGCCTTGCCCAAGTTTTCACGATGCGCGAAATGGAGGATCTGCCAAGCAAGGAAATCTGTGCAACCCTGAATATCAGCGAGGCGAATCTCTGGGTGGTGCTCCACAGGGCGCGCATGGCTCTGCGGGAGGATTTGGAGAAGACCTTTTTCAAGGGCAAGGCCGACCTGAATCTTTAGCTGGGGATTGAGCTTCTCTCAGATTCATGAACGCAGCCCACTCTCAAGTGCCAACACGCCAAACATGTGCCGGCCTCCATATTCGCTCGCCGATCAATCCCAGAGGACCATTCCAGTCCGCGCTTCTCTTATCTTCGCAGCACCGTCCGCGCTATCGCCCCCCGGCCGAGGCCCATTGATTCACCGTCCGCCACTGCGCCGGACCATTCCTGCCCCTGCCATTTTGCTAATAAAAAGTATAAGGTTTTGCAGCTTTTTGCGATTGAATAATGGATGATTGAAGTGAATCAAAAACTCGAGACCCGCGTGAACAAATCCATCCGCAAGGAGCAAGAATAGAATCGTGCAAAACAAATTCGTTCGAAAATGCAAAGACGGACTCTGTCGGCTCGAGGCACGAATCGCGGGGCCGTGTACGGAGATCACGCGCCTGATATCGGAGTCCATGGATCGAAAGTTGCCGCTGGAAACACGGCTGCGAATTTGTTTTCACAAGATGCTTTGCGTTTACTGCCGTCGCTATGGCAGGCAATTGCGATTCCTCTCCCGCGCAACACATCGCGCGGACGAGGGCATGACCGATACGGTCGGATCAACTCTGCCCTCCGACGCGAAGAGGCGCATAAAACAAGCGCTTTCTGGCGGCGCATCTCCGACCGAATCCGAACACCCCCTCCCGTAGCGGCAAAGCCGCCGACGTGCCTTTACTCATGCGAGACGTTTACGTGAAACTCGAGTTCGATCTGTGCCGATCCTGCCAGCGTGAATAACTCAAGAACCCGGTTCCGGAACGCGAGGAAGAGAATTGACGCGGACGCCGCAAGGAACCCTTTTATCCAGGCAGGTTTGATGGCAGGCTGAATTCCGATCTTCAATCCTTTTATGAGCGCAAAAAACATTCTGATGATCACAGGCGACTTCGTGGAGGATTATGGAAACATGGTGCCATTCCAGGCTCTGCTCATGGTCGGCCACACCGTCCACGCTGTCTGTCCCGGCAAGAAAGCCGGCGAGATTGTCCGGACGGCCATCCACGACTTTGAGGGGGACCAGACCCACAGCGAAAAGCCCGGGCACAATTTCAAACTCAATGCCACATTCGCCGACGTGAAGCCCGACTCCTACGACGCTTTGGTCATTCCCGGCGGTCGCTCGACCGAATATCTTCGCCTAAACGAAGATCTGCTGCGCCTAGTGCGCCACTTTGCCGAGGCTGGGAAGCCGATCTCCGCGATCTGCCACGGGCTTCAGATCCTCGCCGCGGCCGGCGTGCTCAAGGGCCGCAAATGGCTGGCGCTGAATTCCAAAACATTGCCGTGGACGCCGCATTCGTGGACGGCAACCTGGTCACCGCCCCGGCGTGGCCCGCGCATCCCGCATGGCTGGCAAAGTTTCTGGAAGTCCTCGGAACGCGCATCACGCTGTGAGGCGAGACCTCTTCAAGATAACAGTCCAGACCAGCCCCAATGCCGGGCGCAACGAAATCATCGGCTGGCAGGGCGAACGGCTGAAGATCAAGGTGAAGGCGCACGCGGTGGACGGGCAGGCGAACGAGGATTTGCGCCGGTTCCTGGCAGATCTACTGGAAATCCACCTAACGGAGATCACGATAGAGCGCGGGACAAACCTCGAAAACCAAGCTCATCAGCATCGACGGAATCGATGAAGAGATGTTTCGCAAGAAGCTGGGCCTCGCCGGAGAGGACGAATAAATGCCCCTGACGGCCCCCCACGGATACGTCAAACTCGGAATGTTCCTGGATGCGAATGCCGAACTGGACGAAGTCGATGCCGATGTTCGCCACCTCCCAGAGGTCTTGGGTGTCAGGATTGAGATTTACCGAGCCTTGAAGAAGTGGGAGTTGATGGAGGCCGTGGCGAGGAAATTGACCCTTACGACCCGGATCATGCCCAACGGTGGATCTCATGGGCCTACGCCAGCCGAAGGGCTAAATCCATTGAGGCCGCCAGAAGGATTTTGCTGAAGGCGGTGGAGCAGCATTTCGATAAGGCGGTTGTCCATTACAATCTCGCCTGCTATGAGTGCCAATTGGGGACCTGGAGTTGGCCAAGGGACACTTGGAGCTATCCTTTTAAAATAAAGAAAGGGCTGCGGTTGGAAGCATGGGCGATAACGCCGTGATCATCGAAGGCGTGGACAGCGATACTGCTCGCGAGGCGCTTTACTCGACCGTCCACGGTGCAGGCCGCATCATGTCTCGCACCGCCGCCAAGGGCAGATACGTAAACGAGGGCGGCAAGCGCATCCGAAATGACGGGCTTGTGCGCCACGACGAGATGATGAAGTGGCTTCACGAAAAAGGCGTTGTTCTCCGCGGCGCAGACCTTGATGAAGCGCCGCAGGCCTACCGCCGTTTGCCCGAAGTACTCGACGCACATGCCGGGACGATCCACATCCTGCATACGTTGCGCCCGCTGGGTGTGGCGATGGCAGGGCGTTATCTTTTCGTTGTTGACGTCCTTGGGGACCCTACAAGCCTGGAGAGGCAGCCGGCGCATGGAAAAAGGAAATGCCCCGGTTGTTCGCAGAAGTAGGGAAACTCGTAGGCAAGCACGTCATCGTTACCACGCGAACCGGATTACTTCAAGGCGCGGGCGGCGCGGACATCCCGCTGAACTGCGGGCCGCTAAAGTCGAACTTCTGCCGGAAAGCTACAGTAAGGCACAGCGCAGGGAAATCCTGCACCGCGACTCTTGGGAAGCCGAGGGTGGCAGCGGAATTGGCTAGAATCCTCCAGCGACAATGCGTTATGCTCCTTCATTTGTTCCCCAAATTCCTTATCGATTGCTGGCGTGAATTTAAATGTCATCAATTCTTCGAGAGAGGTTTCCCCTTTTCCGATCACGCGAAATTGTGCATTTAATTGAAAAGCTGTGTCGCGTCTTACCTGAAAGGCAATTTCGGTCGGCAGCATGGCGAAAATCAACGTTCGTTCCATATTTGCCGCAAACGCATTTGCACAGCCCTTTAGGCATTCTGATTTTACCTCTGAAAGGGCTTTCACAACCGCCTCCCATTCCGGCTTACCCGTAAGGAGGTCTCGGTATCTAAAATCGCGTGGCATCCAGGAATTCTGGCCACTTCTCCCTGTGAGTCAAGTGATTTATCGCCCGCGACGGCAAATAAAATAGAGAAATCCCATGCCTATGGAAAGGATCGCGGTAGTGGAAGGTTCGGGAGCCTGAACCGTAAAACGCGTATCATTGATATAAAGAGCTTCGCCCAATGCGTTTGGGATTGAAGAATCGTTGTTAGCGGCGTCGTCTGAGAAGCCTAAAGTAAAGGCATAGGAGGTGTTCGGAGCGAAAGTGTCTGCTGCGAAAGTCTGGGAAGTGGTATTCGTATTGTAAAAGAAATTGAAGGCGCCACTACTGTCAAAAAGCTGCACCGAATCTCCCGTACTGAAATTGCTGAAAGAGTTCCACGTAAGAGTGAAACTCTGCGCCGGATCGATTACCAGTGCGCCACCCGACCAGTTCGTGTTCGTGATTGTCGGCGTGGATGCGGGGTAAGCATCGGCTGGCGTCGTTATGCTTGCCGAATACGAACCCGACCCCCCATTAATGTTAAATACGTAGGTCCCGGTATTATATTCCGCATCCAAGCCTGCCTGGGTGGGCGAATTCGGACCGGAAAGACTGAGGTTTCCATTTCCGTTCAAAATATACGCCAGCGGCGATGCGCTCGCACTGCCCGCCGGGAGGGTTAACGATCCGCTGCTGAGAGAGCCGCCGCTCGTCTGTCCGACCACGGAGCCGAACGCAAAAGTGTCCGTGGTTGGACTCGCGAGGCCCGTCTGGGTCAAAAAATCAATCTTGTTGACATTGTAGTAATTAACATCCTGCGCGTTGGTGCTGGAAGGAACCGCAACTCCCAGGAGGAGAACCGCGAGTATGGTTAATGTTGCACGATTCATTTGTCCGGGCTTTCCGGCGGATCAGTCGCCGCGAAGGATGCCAGCCCCCGCCGCCGCCAGTCAATATCCTTATTTTCAATGACGGCCGCTGAATTCTAGCCAAGAATGGTCCCGCCATGGAAGAAGCTGAAATCCCCACCGACAAAATACAGGAAGACCTCGAACACCACGCCCACGCCACGGGCGACAAATGGAACTCGTGGATCGCGCTCAGCACCGCGATCCTGGCGGCGTTCGCCGCGGTCGCCGCGCTTCTCGCGGGCGACCACGCGAATGAGGCGATCATCGACCAGATGCGCGCCTCCGACCAGTGGACCTACTACCAGGCAAAAGGAATAAAAGCCGGGGTGCTCAACGCTAAAATGGAGCTTCTGAAAGCGGCTGGACAGCCGCCCTCCGGCGCCGACGCGCAAAAAGCAGCCCAGTACGTCGAGGAACAAAAAAAGATCCAGCAGATCGCCCAAGAAAAACAGAAATCCTCCGAGGACCATCTCGCGCGCCACGTCATCCTCGCGCGTGGCGTGACGATGTTCCAGATCGCCATCGCCATTGCCGCGATCTCCGCGCTCACCAAACGGCGGCGCTTTTGGATTGTCAGCCTCGGTTTCGGCGCGATCGGCCTCGTCTTCCTCGCGCAGGAACTGATCGTCCGCTTCCGCTGACTTCGCTGACTTCCAATGGGGACAAAAGGACGACGAACCCCTTCGTCCTTGCTGGGCGGTCCAATTTGCTTGCGAGCCCCCCTTCCCGTGGCAGATTCTTCCGGCCATTGCCCGATGCGCTTATAGCTCAGCCGGATAGAGCAACGGATTTCTAAATATTTTTGGGCACTTTTGCCTGAATCCTCCCGAATCATCTGGCGTCCTCAAAGAGCCTTCACGCCAGCAGCTTACAACGATTCTTTGTCATCCTGAGTCATCCTGAACCCCCCCATTTTTTCCAACCGGGTTACTATTTCGGGTTACTAAAATCAACAGCTCGGAAAGTCCGTTGCTCCGTGCGTCCGCTCTCCCCAGGGTTACTTTTTCCGGGTTACGAAGGCGATGCACTCCACCTAAATAAGCTCTGGAACGTTCTGAAAGAGAGTCACTAATTCCCCAATCTGGTTTCTCTGTCGCACCATTTCGCGCCACACAGTTGGGTGATTCGCCCTTTCGAGATTTGATCGAAGTCTATCCAGGTGGGACTTCAGAACTCCATCGTCACGTTTATGTTTAAACTCCTCTACTCGAGCCCGGAAGTTTTGATACGCTTGTTCTCTACTAACAGGAAGCTCTTCCCGCATGTTTAGCCGAAGTAAGTCAATAGTGTAATCAGCGCGGCGCGTCTCTCTCGCGGAAAGACCAGGACGAGGAAGAAAAAGAAACGTCCCGAGCAAATCCAAGTGAAGAAAATGCATTGGATCCTCAATGCGGCAATGCAGTAAAACGGGATCACCATGTACAGGGGGAATCACTTGCTCGCCTGCCTTGCGAGTTACATCTGAGAAACGCCCATCGCTCGAACGAAATATCGCGAACTTAGCTCCCTTTAAGCGGTTGCATGGACCACAAGCGTACACATAATTCTCCCAACGGAATACCTCCTCTGGATATAAATCCTTCGGCTTGTAATGCTCCACTTGGTCTCTGGCTGAATCTTCACAGTAAACACACCGCGCAGCTCCCGAGCAAAGAGCTGTCAATCCGCGCCGCACAACATTGAACACGGGGTGCTGGGCGTGATTGTGTGCTGCAAACATGCGCTTCGCCTGAGAAACCCGATCAGCGTAGTCTGTGTAGGAATCCACAGCTAATTGAAGTGCATGTAGCTTGTTCGCGATTCCTGCAGGAAGTACGGACGATGACAATCTGATCACAGCCGAGGCAAAGAGGTTAAGTTGCGGAGGTTATTGCCGCCGTTGTGGGTAGTTGGGCTCGTAGTTTTTCTTGCTCCTTCCGTTCAGTGGGAGTCAAAGAACCTTGCGTCTCCTTAAGATTGAGTGCGGCCAATCGTTGGAGCATCATTCGACCCTCATCAGAACGTCCAACATCGTCGCCGAAAGCGCCAGTGCTGTATGCGTCGAGCAAGTTCCCGTAGAGCAACCGGTCAAGATCGATGCCGACAAGCATCGTTCCAGATTCGTCCGTCCCGGGGGTTGGTAATTTAAAAACTGTTCCGACACTAGCAGCCTGGCATACCAGAGGGCTGTGAGTTGATACGATAAACTGAATTTGCGGAAAGTGTTTTCGAAACCAGAGACCAATCCGACGTTGCCAAGTTGGGTGCAAATGAGCATCCACTTCATCAATAAGGACTATCCCCGGCAATTGAATGATTGTTTTATCTTCTGCGTTAAAGACCTCATGTGAACCGTAAGCAAGCGCGAGTTGACGAATAAGCTCGAAGGTCATACTTAGTAAAGAACGGAACCCGTCACTTAGTCCTTGCACCGGAATAACCGCCCCATAGGCGTCCTGAAACGTTACCCCTTCCGAATCAACCTCCAGCAGACGCACACCATGGGGAAGAAAGTCGTTTTGATTGATGAACTTAAAGATGGAATTGAGTAGATCGCCCTCGGCGCGATTCTCAAGCTGCTTAAACCGAAGAGACTGCAACCACTCGAGCGCCTCGGAAAGTGCGACATCTTCACCAAAAACAGACAAGTGTCGACCGAGTCGTGGATTAGAATAGAATATTTTTTCGTTATCTTTGTTGCCACCGGTGAACCGACGAAAAGGACCATATCCGACCGAAAACCAACCAGCCCCGTCGCCCCAAACATGGCGATCTGTTTTGAGTCGAAAGCTCCGTTTTTTAATTTGGACGACACCTTCCATCTTTTGCAGGATTACGCCCACACTAAGTAGATAGTTCTTAACCGGCTGCCCCCCTCCCGCGAATCGATCGTAATGACGGTCGTAATCGAAATTGAGCCTTGTCGTACCCGAATCTTCCCCGTGAGTAAGCCAATCACGCGGATTTTGCCGCAGCGCGGCAAATTCATCCGGGCCGAGCAGAGACAAAGCAATTGCCCGGAGGAAGCTGGTTTTTCCAGAACCATTGTCACCAATAATGACATGCCAACCTGGCTTCCTTCGACCGGTGATGTCCCAATTTATTCGCCGCAGACCCCGAACATTTGAAAGTTCTATGGAAACGAGATTCACGCCTTTCAGGGATAGTCGCATTCAGAGAGAGGGTCAAGTTGTACGTTTCGGCTCACACCCCCCATTTATCAGCTAAAACAAAAGCTGACGGTTCCGCCGCTGCTTTAACAAACCCGCCACAAGACAGAATCGCGCCAAAGGCTACGACAAATCGGCCCTTCCCGCTAATCCGCCATGCCTGTCATCGACAAACCGCGCAGGTGTCCCTCGCTGGACGCGCCCCTCGATATCATTTCGGAGGTTGTGCGATTTATCGGAACAAGAGCGCTCGCCGCCGCGCCCTTGTAAATCCCCAGGCTCGGGAGGAACTTGCTGGCGCGCTGCGCTTGGCCTCCACCACGGCTGTCTGGCCCAGTCCAGCGGACTTTTGTCGCACCCTGGCGTACCGCACCCCAGGAACAAGTCGCCTCCGTCCCGATAGACGCGAACGTCCTTTCCCGCGAATTGCTTGTCGCAGTGCAGACACCACGCCTTCTCATCGAGGCTTTTCCATCTGATTTCCTCCAGGTGCTCTCTCAGCACCTGGAGCTTCTGTTTTTCCGTTACCGATTCGTATTTCATGCGATCTCCATTTGTTCAGAAGGGCTGCCCTGCCAACGCCAGGTCTCCGTAGTATTTGTTTTCAGCCCAATCTAGGACCCGGCCCCATTGAGCCGGGTCGTTAGTAAAAATTTGTGCGGGGTGGGAGCATCGGAACGGCTGCCACCGTGCGGGTATTCCGAGCGCTCTCTTGCGCAGGAACCTCGCTTTGGCTTTCGCCTGAATGAAGCGCCGCGCAATGCGGGTAAACTTGACCAGGACAACCGCCGCGACCTCTTCACGCACAGACACAGAGACAGGCAGCTTGCCCCGGCTGAAAGCTCCCCAAAACCGTCCAACGCCCTCGAATCCTTCGATCTCCTTGCCCATGTAGAGCTTCGAGGCGTAACACATCACCCGATCCCGTGACTTGACCGCCTCGATGCTGATGCCCGCCCCCAGGTGGCGCTTATCGCCGCTTCCGACGACCTCGTACCACCATCGCGCGATGACCTGATGCGGAATGAACTCGATGCCGAAGAGAAGCAGGTGGTAATGCGGCGCCCCGCGCTGCTGTGGTTCCAGCTTCCAGATATTCTTTTTTAATGGAACGTTGAATCCAAGCTCGGAACATCATACGCTGTAGCCGTGCCAATAACGTTGGAACAGATTATCGAAGAAGCCCGCCGCTGGACGCCTGAAAAGGTCGGGGAACTCGTTGACCGTCTCACCGAAGAGTTGCGCGCCTCCGATCCCGAGATCGAAGTCGCGTGGAGACAAGAAGCCCGCCGCCGGCTGGCAGAGATCGAGAACGGCGCGGTCCAAGCCGTGGACGGTGAGGAAGTCTCCGCTCACGTTCGCCGGATCGTCGGCCGGTGAAGCTCCGCGCCTTTCATCCCGGGGCGGATGAGGAATATGTCGTGGCGGCTGAGTATTACGCCCGGATCGATCCGGCGTTGGGCAGGCGGTTCTATGACGAAATCGAACGCCTCATCCTCGACATCCGGCGGCAACCCCAGCGTTTTAGGCTGTTTGATCCGCCCATCCGCCGGCACTTTTCCGATGTGTTTCCTTACGCCTTGCTCTATTTCGACGAACCGAGCCGAGTGCTCATCATCGCGGTTATGCACATGAAGCGGCGGCCAGGCTATTGGCGCGATCGGCTTGTTTGAATCCGGTTCGCGCGCCGCGGCGAAACTAGCGCCGCCGGTCTGAAATAGCGGGCGGCTTCGCCGGGCATTCTGGAGCCGTGACGGGAGTATGGCCCCTCCCCAGGGGGAGCGGCTACCCGGCGATTCAATTTGCTTGCCGCAGTTCTTTCCAGTGGCAGATTCTTCCGGTCGTTGCCCGAGGCGCTCATAGCTCAGCCGGATAGAGCAACGGATTTCTAATCCGTAGGTCGCAGGTTCGAGTCCTGCTGGGCGCACCACTTGTAATTCCACGCCGAGGATCGTTAGGATGTTCGCTGGCTTTTTTTCGACAGACTGGGCAAGGAAGAGCATTACATAAGGTCATTTTGATTACTCCGGCTTGACTTGATGATGCCCGGCCTGCGCCTGTCGTCGATCAGCGCGAAAGAATGTCGGCGGCTGGGGATTTCAACCCCACTAGAGTTTATTGCCCAGTTTCAACGGAATCGAACCGCTGCCGCCTATCGAGTCTGACGGGAATTAATATGAAATGTTCAATAGGGTGTGCAAAATTCCGAGCTTCCTGGGGTGATTTGGCGTGAGTAATGCTTTTGACGCCCCAACCAGGAAAAGACACGAATTTTTGACCATTTCTGTTCTTTTGGATGGTAGATTTTTGTCTTTTGGCGATTTATTACCATGTCAAACGATACAATGCAGGAAAACGCTGATCCACTGCCGGCTGTTGAAGAGGCGTCGGTTCACCCAATGAACGGTTCCCAGGATGAGGAGGTTACGGATTTGGGTGGGCGCGGGGGAAAGTTGTCGAAAAAGGAGAAGAAGGCGCAGAAAAAGCGCCTGAAGCAGGAACGCAAGGGGCGATGGGCGGAGACGAAGGCCACCGCCAGTTCCTTCCCGATGGTCGAGCTGATCGCCGAGCAGGTGCGGACGAGCATTCCCAAAGAACTGGTTGAGCGAGTCACGGCGTCGAAGGACAAGAAGAAAAAAATCATCAGTTCCAATTACCCGTATCCGAAGCGGATGAAGAAGGAGGATTATGAGGCGGAGGTGGAATTGCTCGAGATCGAGCTGGTGAAAATGCAGGCGTGGGTGAAGGAGAGCGGGGAGCGGATCGTGATGATATTCGAAGGGCGCGACGCGGCGGGCAAAGGGGGCACGATCAAACGGTTCACGGAGAATCTGAATCCGCGCGGCGCGCGTGTGGTGGCGTTAACGAAGCCGTCGGAAAGCGAGCGCGGGCAGTGGTATTTTCAACGGTACACGGAGCAGCTTCCGACAAAGGGGGAGATCGTCTTTTTCGACCGTTCCTGGTATAACCGGGCGGGCGTCGAGCACGTGATGGGCTTTTGCAGCCCGCACGACTATCTCGAATTCATGCGGCAGGCGCCGGAGTTCGAGCGGATGCTGGTGCGCAGCGGCATCAAGCTTTACAAGTTCTGGTTCTCGGTCAACCGCGAGGAGCAGCTTCTCCGCTTCATGGGGCGGGCGGCCGATCCGCTCAAGCAATGGAAGCTGAGCCCGATGGACGTGGAATCCCTTGGGCGCTGGGAGGCTTACACGAAGGCCAAGGAAGCCATGCTGTTTTACACGGACACGGCGGACGCGCCGTGGACTATCGTGCGTTCCGACGACAAGAACCGGGCGCGGCTCAACGCGATGAAGCACATCCTTTGGACGATCCCTTACGCGGGCAAGGACACCCATACCGTTACCGAGCCCGATGGCCGGATCGTCGGCTCGGCAAAGACCATTTACGAGTTGGGGGAGAATGGCAAGGCGACCCTGCCCGGAACGGGCGATCCCCATGGGTAGGCGCCGCCTCTAACGAAGGGGGGGCGGTTTAGGGGTCCTGCAAGTGCAACTGGATGGTGAAGTCATCCAGTCCCGCAAGAAACGCCGACATGGTCGCTTCGCTCATGGAGTCGAAATGGCTCGCGCGATCGATCCGCCTGGTTTTCTCTTTCAGCTCCCGCTCAGGGCCGAGAACGGCGAAGGATTTGGTTGCTTCCAGGGCAAGAACGTAACGCGCCCGAGAACTGTTGCTGCCTTGAGGGCCGGATTCCAATTGGATCATGAGATTACCATATATGGTATTCGGTTGAAAATCAAGCACAACATCGTGTGATGCCTGGTGGAAAAGTGACGACCCACTCTTTTGCGGCTTGAGGAGGCCTGCCAAAGGGAGCGCCCCCCGGTGCGCGAGCAACGGCTAGACAAACGGCGATTTCCAGCGCCTAATGCGACCGAGTGAAAATCGCCCGCTCCGTTTCGCTGGCAACCGCGACCGCCCTGGTGGTTGCAAATATCATCGGCACAGGCGTTTTCACCAGTTTGGGATTCCAAATAAAGGACATTCCGTCGGGATTTTCGCTTCTCATGCTCTGGATCGTGGGTGGTGTCGCGGCGTTGTGCGGCGCGCTGGCGTATGGCGAACTGGCGGCAGCGCTGCCGCGGTCGGGCGGGGAATATCATTTTCTCTCGGCGATCTATCATCCGGCGGTCGGATTCGTTGCGGGATGGACTTCGGCTACGGTGGGCTTCGCCGCCCCGGTCGCCTTGGCGGCAATCGCCTTCGAAACGTATTTGCGGGCGGTTTTCCCGGGGATGCCGGCACTCCCCATCTCCTTGGCGATAGTCTGGATCATTTCGCTCGTTCATTTGAAAGACGTGGAATCGGGCGGCCGCTTTCAAAATATTCTCACGCTCGCGAAAGTCGTGCTTATCGCGGGGGTGATAGTGGCCGGCTTCATGGTGCGGCATGCTCAGCCTGTCTCTTTTTTGCCAGGCAAGCCGGATGCCGGTCTCGTTTTTGGCGCGCCCTTTGCTATCAGCCTTGTTTACGTTATGTATTCTTACTCGGGCTGGAATGCCTCGACATACATCGCCGGCGAGGTGCGGGATCCTGGCCGGACCATTCCGCTTTCGCTTTTGCTCGGGACATTGGGCGTGACGGTCCTGTATGTCGCTCTGAATGCCGTTTTCATTTACAGCACGCCGGCGCGCGAACTCAGCGGGCAACTCGAGGTGGGCTTGATCGCCGGAAAACACATTTTCGGCGACCTGGGAGGGAGGATCATGGGCGGCCTGATTTGCATCGGGCTGATTTCCTCGATCAGTTCGATGACGTGGATCGGCCCGCGCGTCGGCATGACGATGGGCGAAGACCTCGCGCTGTTGCATTTCCTTTCCTTGAAAACGAGAAAAGGAACACCCGTCGTGGCGGTGCTTTTCCAGGGGGCGGTGGTCAGCGTGCTTCTCGGGACGGCGAGCTTTCAAAAGATCAATACGTTTATCCAGTTCAGCCTGACGCTCTGCTCCTTTCTTACCGTGCTGGGGGTTATCGTGCTTCGCTTTACGCAACCGGCGCTTGCGCGTCCCTACAAGACGTGGGGTTATCCGCTTACACCGTTGATCTTCCTCGGGATCGCCTTTTTTATGATGCTCCAAATCGTGCGTTTCAAACCTGTGGAATCGTTCGCCGGCCTCGGGACTATGCTTCTTGGGCTGCTGGTGTATTTTGCTTCGCCCAAGCGGGAGGAGCGGGCTTAGAATTGGTTATGAGAAAAAGGATTCTTTGCGCATTCATTGCCGGCGCGGCCGTTGCGCTCGCCGCTTCCGGCGCGTTGCAAGCGGCGCCGGCGCCCGGGATAAGCGTTAATGAAACGGCGCGGTTCCTTGCGGGAATTCCGGCGCCGCCCAGTTCGCCGCTTGCGCCGTTCAATCTCGAAGCGCATTGGCTAAACCACGCCAGGTTTTTCGATCTGGCCTGGGCGAAGCTGGATGCGCGGCGTCTTAGCAGAATCAGCCGATGGGACGAAGCCGCTATCCCCCGCTCCTTGCCGGTGCTGTATTACATGTTCAGCGGCCCGGACTATCTCTATGCCGACGCATTCTTCCCGAATGCTTCCACCTATATATTGTGCGGGACGGAGCCGGTCGGCAGCATACCCGATATTTCACAAACCACGGCGGCCACGCTCCCGCCGACGTTGGAGAACCTGGAGACCTCCCTCTATTCCGTGTTGAACTTCGGCTACTTCATCACCAAGGACATGAGGAAAGATCTGCAAAACCAGCAGGCGAGCGGAACAATCCCCATCCTCCTGATCTTTCTTGCCCGCTCGAACAAGCAGATCCTGGATGCGACCTACGTCACCCTGGACGGGAGCGGCGCGGTGCACCCGTCGGGAAGCGGCGTCAAGGGAAGCAGGGGAGCCATCCCCGGAGTGAGGTTCACGTTCAAACCGGGAGGGAAAGGCCCGAAGAAAACACTCTATTACTTCAACACGGATATTTCCGACGGCGGCATCCACGAAACGCCGGGGTTTCTGAGATTTTGCCAGGGGTTCGGAGTCGGAGACAGCCTCCTGAAGTCGGCTTCTTACTTGTTGCACCAGGACGGGTTTTCATCGATCCGGACTTTTCTCCTGAGCCGGAGCCGGACCATACTCGAGGATGATTCGGGCATCCAGATAAGCTACTTCACGCCGGACAAATGGACTCTTCGCGTATTCGGCAATTATGTCGGCCCCATCGGGCTGTTCGCGCAATATTACCAGCCTCGGCTCGAGGCTCTTTTCAAGGAGAGCAATCCGGCGCAGTTGGATTTCGGAATGGGTTACCGCTGGGATACCACGCACACGTCGCTCATCCTCGCGGTGAGGAAATAGGCGGCGGGAGCCATGGCAAGCCCGCGAACCAAACTTGCTCTCATTTTCCTGACCGTGTTTATCGACATGGTCGGGTTCGGGATCGTCATCCCGGTGCTCCCCCTTTACGCGGAGCGCTTCGCCGCGTCTCCGCCAGTCATCGGATGTCTCGTGGGCGTCTATTCGTTCATCCAGCTCTTCTCCTCGCGCGTGCTGGGGCGGTTGTCGGATCGCGTCGGCCGGCGGCCCGTGCTGCTGCTGAGCATCATCGGCAGCTCGCTCGGCTTCACGGTGATGGGGCTCGCCAACACGTTATGGATGCTTTTTCTGGCGCGCGCAATCGACGGAGCGACCGGCGGAAATATCTCCACCGCGCAAGCCTATATCGCCGATGTCACCTCGTCCGAAAACAGATCCCGCGCGATGGGGATGATCGGCGCCGCGTTTGGGCTCGGGTTTATTTTTGGCCCCGTGCTCGGAGCCCTGGCCAGCGAGAAGTCACAGTCGGCTCCCTTTTTCGTCGCGGCGGCCCTGGCGGCGTTGAACGCGGTGCTCATCTACTTTCTGCTGCCTGAAAGCCTCGCGCCGGAACATCGCAGCCAGCCGCACGAGAAAACCTCCATCGCGGATGTTCTGAGGCACGGAAAGGGGTGGGTGCTGGGTGGCATCATGGCGGCCTATTTTGTCTCGATCATGGGGTTCGCGATGATGACGACCATGTTTGCCCTCTTTACCCAGCACCGCTTCGATTACGATGCCAGGCACAACTTTTACCTCTTCGCGTATATCGGCGTGCTTGCCGTCATCATCCAGGGCGGTCTCCTTGGCAGGCTGGTGAAAACCTTCGGCGAAAAGACCCTGGCGACCTTGGGCGCGGCGCTGCTTTCCGCCAGCATGTTCGCCCTGCCTCTGAGCAACGGCCTCGGCATCCTGCTCCTGGTTTGCGCGGGCATAGCCTTGGGTAACGGGTTGCTCACGCCCACGCTCACCGGCCTTGCTTCCAGAAATGTGGACCGGAACTGGCAGGGCAGGGCGCTTGGCCTTATGCAATCCGCCGGAACCATGGGCCGGTTCATCGGGCCGCTGCTGGCGGGCTGGCTGCTCACCTTCGATACAGCCGGCCCCTCCTCGCGCTATGCGCGGACGGCCTTCTGGGCAAGCGGCTCGATCCTCCTTATCGCATTGGCTTTAACGCTGGGAATTTCGGCGGCTCCCGTGGCAACCGCCTCGCCCATCGCCGCGGCTCCTCCATCCGTTTGAATGGCGAGGCCCGCGCCGGTCCTTCGGGCTTTTTGTTTTGCAGTCTCCGACGAAAGTGGTTCTCCATTCGCCGCGCAAGCCGTTTGCCGGGCTGGCTCTTTGCGCGGCGGCCGGCATTCTTTGCGCCGACTTCCGGCCGGTAAACCCCTTCGGGCTGGCCGCCGCGATGCTGCCGTGCGCGATCTTCCTGCTCCTGCGGCCAAGGCTGGCCGGGTGCTATGCCTTCACCGTGGCCGCGTTCTGTTTGTTTCACACGATCAATTACCGCGAAAATCCCGGCAGGCGTCTCGCGGAGGAATTGGGCGCCGGGCCGGAGGTCGTGCGGGCAGCCGGAGTCGTCGCGGACGAACCGGAACAGAGGCCGGGCGCCCGCGGCGCCATCGCGACGAGCTTTCGCCTGCGGCTGGAAAGCATCCAGCGCGGCGCTACTCCTCGCCCCTGCAACGCGACGCTCCTGGTTCGATGGAGTGGGCCGCTCCCAAGCTACGGCGACCGCCTTTCATGTATCGGAACGCTCTCGAACATTCCGGGGCCGCGCAATCCGGCGCAGTTCGACTATGCGGCGTTCATGAAGCGGCTGAACATCTATTCCGAACTCGATGTGCGCTACGCCTCCGATGGAACCATAACGGCCACTGGACAGGGGAATCCGGTTATGGCGCTCGCCTTCAAGGCCCGCCATTGGATGCAAGGCAAGCTGACGCTGGATCTCGAAGACTCCCCGGAAATCGCCGGGCTGGTTCAAAGCCTCATCCTCGGCCTCAAACGCGAAACCCCAGCCGATATAAAGGAACTCTTTCGGCGCACCGGCACGTTGCATCTTTTCACAGTCAACGGGCTTCACATAGCAATGCTCGCGTCGATTGCGTGGTTCTTGCTCAAACCGGCGGGCATCAATCGAAGGCGCGCCGTCTTCATCATCATTCCCCTGCTCGCATTCTACGCGACTGTCACGGGGCTCAGCCCGGGGAGCATTCGCGCCACTATCATGGCGACCGTCCTGCTCGGCGGAGAACTTCTCGACCGGCGGCCCCTCGCCCTCAACAGCCTGGCGGCGGCGGCCTTCTGCATCTTCCTGTGGGACACGAACGAGCTCTTCATGCCCGGCTTCCAATTCTCCTTCGGGGTGGTATTGGCCATCATTCTCCTGGCGGGCCGCTTCCAGCGTCTCTTCATCGGGTGGGTGACACCCGACCCGTTCCTGCCTCGATTCCTATGGAGCCGCTGGCAAAAGGGGATTTTCTCCGCTTCGAGGCGGCTCGCCCAACTGCTGGCCGTCTCCCTCGCCGCGTCGATAGGGTCGCTTCCCTTCACGGCTCTCTACCTTTCTCTCTGCTCGCCCTCGGCGATCCTGGTAAACGTGGCCGTTGTCCCGATCGCCTATTGCATCCTCTCGGAAGGAATTCTTGCGCTCCTTGCGGCGCCCTTTTCCAACACGCTCGTTGTCCTCTTCAACAACTCGAATTTCGCTCTGGCGAAAGGCATCCTGGTGCTCATCCACCTCTTCGCCCGGATTCCCGGCGGCCACTTCTACCTTGAACTGCCCCGCTGGTCGCCGCCGCTCTGTGAACTCACTGTTTTCGACCTCGGCGGCGGCGAGGCGATCCACCTCAGGGCGCAGGGGCGCGATTGGTTGATCGACACTGGAAGCAAGTTTGCATACGGCGAAATGGTCGCGCCCTACCTGAGGTCGCGCGGCATCAATCGGCTCGATGGCCTCGTCATCACGCACGGCAGCGCGAAGGATATTGGCGCCGCCGATGAAGTTCTCGAGGATTTCGCGCCGCGCCAGATCGTCGAGTCTCCCCTTGAAGACAAATCGCGTGTCCGCCGCGACTTCCAAGCGGCCTTGAAGGCTCGGGGAGATTCGCCCACCGTTTCCGCGCGGGGCGATATCGTGCGGATTTCCAAGGACGTGCGGATGCGCATCCTGTATCCGCCGCCCGACCTCATCGCGCGGACGACGGACGACAAGGCTCTGGTATTCGAACTCGAAGCGGGCGGCTCGAAGGTTCTTCTCGTGTCCGACAGCGGCTTTTTCACCGAACACTGGCTGCTGGATCATAAGCAGGATCTGAAGAGCGACATCCTCATCAAGGGCCAGAATGCGACCGACGTTTCCGGATCTTTGGACTTCATCGAAGTCGCCGGGCCGAAGGTGATCATCTGCTCGGCGGGCAAATTCCCAGGCAGCGCGCCCATTCCCGAGTCATGGGCCGCCGATGTCACCGCGCTCGGCATCCGCCTTTTCCGCCAGGACCAAACCGGCGCCGTCCACATCGACTTGCGCGATGGGGACTTCGCCGTTCAGTCGTTCCTGGGAAAACAGACCTTCCGCGCGCGGAAGAAGGCGTCGCAATCCCCAACGCTCCCCTGATTTTCTTGCGCGTGCCGGTCAAAACCGTGGCAGAGTGGCGCATGGCACCGTGGCTGAAAATCTCCCTGGCGCTTCTCGGCATTTGGGCTGTCGCCGGCGGGGTGATCTATTGGGCGCGCGCCGAAAAACCGACGCCGCAGTCCATCGCCGCCTACATGCGGAGCGCCGACATCACGTCGAAGACCGGCGCGGACCGTGACAAGGTGATCCATCGGGTTGAAGAGATGTTCAACGGGATCAGTTACGAGGACCGCCAGGAACTCCGGAGCGAGGGGCTCACGAACCACTTCTTCGGCTCGTTGACACCCGATGAACAAGGCCAGTTCCTCGATGCGACATTGCCGACGGGGTTCAAACAGATGATGGATTCCTTCAACAAAATGGACCATGCCAGGAGGAAGCAGTTCGTCGATCGCGCCCTGGCCCGGATGCGCCAGGACGAAGGGGAACGGCCCCCGCCCAATCTGGATGACAAGAACGTCCAGCGAATCGTCGATCAAGGCCTGCGCTCCTTTTACAGCGATGCGAATGCGGATGTAAAACTCGACCTCGCGCCTTTGATCGAGCAGATGCAGCGAAATGTGCAGGGCCGATGAAAAGCGCCTTTACGGTCATCGAGCTTCTTGTTGTGACCGTCATTATCGCCATTCTCGCGGGTCTTGCGGTTCCCGCTTATACGTATGCGTTACAGATGGGGCGGGCGACCGGCTGCGTGTCGAATCTTCGACAGATCGGCGTGGCCCTGAACCTGTATCTCGCCGATCATAACGCGACCATGCCCGCTATGCAGGCGGCCCGGAGTTCCGTATCCGACAATGTGCCAGTGATCGATAATACGCTGAATCAATACGCCAGCAACCCTCGCGTCTTCGCGTGCCCGGCGGACACTGCCGGCCTCGCATCGACGACCGGCACGAGCTATTTCTGGAACAGCGCCCTGAATAACCAGGTGCTTGCGAGTCTCCAATTCCTGGCCATCTCCGCTCCGAGCCGCATCCCGCTCCTCTCGGACAAGCAGGGCTTTCACCCCTACACCGAAAACAAGGTGAACATGCTTTACGCCGACGGCCACGCCACGAAGGACCTGAATTTCTTCACGAGCCCATGATCCGGCTCGAACATCTCGGCAAAACGTTTCGCGGCCGCCGCGCGCTCGAGGATCTCACGCTGGAAATTCCGCGCGGTGAGATTTTCGGCCTTCTCGGCCATAACGGCGCGGGCAAGAGCACGACCTTTGGGATGCTGCTGGGACAGGTTCATCCCGACAGCGGGGAGGCGTTTATCCGGGGTGTTTCGGTGCAGCGGGACCGCGCGTGCGCGCTGCAACGGGTCGGGGCGATTTTCGAGACACCAGGCTTTTACGAGTATCTCAGCGGGTGGAACAACCTCCGGATTTTTACCGGCTACACCGCGAAGCTCGACGCGGCGGAGATCGAGGAGACCGTCCGCTTCGTTGGTCTCGGCGGCAGGATTCACGACCCGGTTCGTGTTTATAGCCACGGCATGCGGCAGCGGCTCGCGCTCGCCCAGGCGCTGCTTCCCCGTCCGGAGGTCGTGCTGCTGGATGAACCCGCGGAGGGCCTTGATCCCGAAGGCATCCACGAGATGCGCCACCTTATTCTGCGGCTCAATCGCGAGCACGGGATGACCGTGCTGCTCTCCTCGCATCAGCTTCCGGAGGTCGAGCAGCTTTGCAGCCGTGTGGCGATCCTCAACCAGGGCCGCCTCGTTTTCCAGGGCTGCTGGAGCGATCTCGCGACCGGGAACAAGCGGTTCCGCCTGGAGGTCGATGACTGGCCGAAGTCGGAAGCCGTATTGAAAAAATTCAACGCCACGCTGGAAAAGAGTGCCGTGGAGTTGCAAGCCGGATGCGAGATCGCCGATGTCGTTCACGCGCTGGTTCAAGCGGGTGTCCGCGTGAGCGCCGTCGAGCCGCTGCGGCAGACGCTCGAGGAGATCTACCTTGGAGCCATCTCCAAAAAGCAATGAGACTGTTCTGTTTTCAGTTGTCCAACGAACTGAAAAAAATGTTTGCGCGGAAGCGGACGCATATCGGTTTCGGGGCATTCCTTCTCGTCGAGATGCTGATCCTGTTCCTCGTTCATCTTCCGAAACCGCGAGCCCATTTCCGCCATCTCATCGAGGAGAACGGCTACGGATTCGAGCACTATTTTTCGGGTCTTACGGTCGCGCTTCTCATGCTCATGTGGACGACGTTTCTCATCGGCGCGCTCTATCTCGCGCTCGTGGCGGGCGATGTCGTGTCGAAGGAAGTCGAGGAAGGGACTCTGCGAATGATGCTCTGCCGCCCGGTCTCCCGTGGGCGGATCATCGCCCTGAAATATATCTCGTGCGTGGTTTACACCTTCGCGCTCATTTTTTTCATCGGCGCGACAACGCTGGCCGCGGGCGTCTGCTACAAGGGCCTCGGCGGATTGTTCGTCTATGCGCCGATCGAGAAAATCGTTGCCCTCCACGAGACGGTTCCCGGTCTGGAGCGGTATTTCGCCTCGCTGCCCCTGCTGGCGCTCAGCCTCACAAGCGTGACGAGTCTCGGCTTCATGCTGTCCTGTTTCAATATGAAGCCCGCCACCGCGACGATCATGACGCTCTCGGTCATTTTTCTGGATTCCATTTTCCGCAACATTCCCTCTTTCGAAAGCCTCCAACCCTATTTCCTGACAACGCACATGTCGGCATGGCTTCAGATATTCGTCGTCCATGTGCCGTGGTGGCGTCTCGTGGAGGATTACGCTTATCTCCTCGCGCTCGATGCCACCTTTGTGACGGTCGCGTTCGCCGTATTCCAACAGCGCGACTTCAAGGCGTGACTTTGCGCAAGCGGAGCCGGCAAACCGCGCGGCCTTCAGCCGTGAAGCGGCGCTCGAAATCAGTCCGCGGATAGCCGGGCCGCTCGAGCCACGCCGCCTCCTGGAAGGGATGCGAGGCGGCCAGTTTTCGCGCCTGTTCGAAGTAGTCGCGGTCATCGGTCATCACCCAAAGTTCTCCCTCCTTCTCCAACGCGGACCAGGCCGCGCGGAGAAAAAAGTCGTTGATCAGCCGGCGCGGATGGTGCCGCCTCTTCGGCCAGGGATCGGGAAACAAGAGATGGAACACAGCCACCGATTCCGCGGGCAGGCGCGAGTGGACGGCGTCGGCTATTTCCCGGCGCAAGACTCGCACGTTACGCAAATCGGCCCGCGCCGCGCCGCGGCACGTTCTGCGAACGCGGTGCAAGAGCCGCTCCACGCCAAGAAAATTGCGCTCCGGAAACGCGGCGGCCAGCGCGATGAGAAACGAGCCCGCTCCCGACCCCAGATCGACTTCGAGCGGAGCGAAACGCGGGAATAAATCCGCCAGGGCGATTGGCCCGCTTTCATCCGTCGCGCAAAATTCGACATCCTCGGGGGAAACGCGGCCCGCTTCCGAGATGCCGGCGCTGAAGCCCGTCAAGGTGATCCTTCCTGCGAAAGCACAAGACGCGCCGCTTCGAGAAGACCACTTGCTCGAAAATGAGGCGGCTGCCGCAGTTCTTCGTCATAACCGTGGTCGATGAAGATCGTGGCGCAACCGGCGGCATGTCCGCAATCGACGTCGCGCCAGCGGTCTCCGACCATGAAACTGCGGGAGAGGTCGATCCCAAGATCAGCCGCGGCGCGCAACAACATGCCGGGGCGCGGTTTGCGAAACTCGGACGCCTCGCCCTGGCCGGGATCGAAGCAGACTTCCACGCGGTCGATGGGAAGCAGTTCGCGCATCCTGGAGTGCATTTTCTCGACGGCCTCCCTGTCGAGCGAACCGCGCCCGACATCCGGCTGATTCGTCGCGACCACCAGGAGAAAGCCGGCATCGTGCAGGAGGGCGCAAGCCTCTTCCACCCCCGGGAGCAGTTCGAACTCCTCGACACGGTGGGGAGGAAACGGTCTGCCGTCGCGGACAATTGCCCGGTTGATGACGCCGTCGCGGTCGAGAAAAACCGCCCTGTTCCGCCCGTTGGCGGTCTTTCTAGTAATCAGATGGCGCAAACCTGAAGCCGGAGCGCCCCCCCGTCAAGTTCCCGTGGGGAGTTCGGCGTCACAATTCGCGGACGATTCCGCGCGCGACCAACTCCGCAAGGAGCATCTGCACGTTGACAATCTTCACGCCGCGAATCGTCTTTCCAAACAGGTGCCCGAAATCCTTCTTGTCGCCCGCGAGCAGAAAATCAGCGTCTTCGGCGATGGCACCACAGAGAATGGGCTGGTCTTTTTCCGCGAGACGCACACCTGGGTCGAACAATTGGAGCGAAACCAGTTCCAGGGATGCCGCGAATTTCTCATGCGCCGCAAGACGCTTCGGCTGCTTCGCCGCGATGTTCCGCGCCGCCTCGGTGTTCGCGTAAGCGTTCGTAAGCAAAACCGCGTGGCGTTGCAATTCGCCAAGAAATTCCGCGAGGCGGCTCCTTGGGAAGGCCGCGGAGAAAAGAATGTTGGCGTCGAGAAAAACCCTCATCGGGCTTTGCGCCAGCGAAGCTTTTTGCCCGCCAGGGGCGAATTCATTCATCCGCTGAAACTCCTCGACTCGCGCCGTGGAATAAATTTCCACAGGCAGGACAACCCCCGCGCGAAGGATGACCTCCCCGCTCTCGTCGATGTTCACGACAAGCTGGCCGCCGCGTGTCACCCCGAGTTTTTCGCGCACCTTCCTTGGCAGTGTCAGCGCGCCGCGTGCATTGACTGTGATGACTTTGGTCATAAAAGCAGCATAGCAGGATTACACGATTCCTGCAATACAGTCACAAACTCGTCAACCAAGGCTCGGTTGAATGTCGGCATTCCTTCTCTCCTTTAGAGAGGCATAAGCAATGCAAATGACGAGTATTGCCCCGAGGATGGCCGATGAGCCGATCGTTCCGAATCCTGTGCCGCCTTTATCCACCGGTTTTGTGAGAACATCGCCGAAGGTCGCGCCAAAAGGCCGGGTCAAGACGAAAGCAATCCAGAACAGCAGGACTTTGGAAATGTTGGTGAAATAGGCTGCCGCGGCGATGAGGGCGATCACCCCTCCGACTGTCAACGCTCCGCCTACGAACCCAAGACCCGAATCGTCAGCGAGGAAATCCCCCAGAGCCGTGCCGAGCGTGTTGGAGAAAAGAATTGCGGTCCAATAGAGGATTTCGACTTTGAAAGTCCTGATCTTCGTTACTGACATTGATTTCTCGGTAAGCCGCCAATAGGTAAGTATTGCGATGAGAATAGTGAGCAGGATCAGCGATCCTTCGGCGTAGCCCAGGCCCAAAGTGCGATCCATGTAATCCGACATCGTCGTGCCTGCCGTGCTTGTGGAAAGTATCACCATCCAGTAAAGAAAAGGGTGATACTTTTTCGCCAGTAATTGAGCGATGAGCGTGACTGCAAACGCCGCGAACAATATCGTTGAACTCACGGCATAGCCGAGCTTCAGCGTCATGGATAAGAGATCGCCCGCGGTTTCACCGAGGGTGGTCGCGCAGATTTTCATTATCCAAAATCCCAAGGTAATTTGAGGGAGTTTATTCATGGGATCTATTCGCTGCGCGGATGATGCGACGGAAGAAAACGCGGACGATTCAGGACAAGACCGCCAGCCGGCTTACGAGGTCGTCCAGGTTGAAGACGCGCCGCAAGCCGGTCTTCGTGTTGCGGAAAACGACTTCATACCAGCCTTGCATGCGTTCCGCGACGTAAGTGGAGGAACCGACGCGCAGCTTGCGGTGCGTGATGATGCGATGAATGACCTCCTCGTAGGCCGAACGCGGCAGCGAGCGTATCGAGCGGCGGTTCCAGTCGATGACGCGCCCCACGTCTTCGTAGCGCGGCGGCCTCTCCGGAAAATCAAGCAGGGAGCGCGCCCGCCCGTCGAACACGGCAAAGATGTGTTCGAGGCAATCGGCGTCTGTCACGGCGGAAATCGCGTCCTGGAAAGGCGCCGCGATTTCGTGGGCGATCTGGCGCAGGCTTTCCTTTCGGCCGTCCCGGAGGAGCCAGCCGGGTTCGTTGATGTCGCACGCGAAGGGATTGCGGGGAAAGCAGTCGAAACGGGCGAGCCAGCCTTTGCGCGAGGTGTGCTTTCTCGGTTGAAACGGGGTGATGACAGGAATTGCGCGGCGGTCGAGTTCGCCGAGGTCATGGCTGGGCCACGCTGTCACGGCGATGACGATGCCGGCCACCAGGGACGCCGCGGCGATCATGAGTTCGGGATCGGGAGTAAAGTCCACCGTGACCTCGATGCGGTCCTCCCTGGGGCGGACGCCGACGCCGGTGCTCAGCCGGTTGGCGGCCAATAGCATCACGGGAACCGGGAGGATGAAGTTGAGCAGCAGGGCGAGACTCCGCAAGCCGCCGGCGTTGAGCTTGCGTCCGGCTGGAACCGAGATGTTATAATGGGTGCTGAATCCCTCGAGCCGGACTTTTCTCCCTTTTCTTCCCTCCCACGCATCGAGTTCATCCCGGAGAAATTCGATCTGTTCCCATAGGGAACGGCCGGCCCGGACGCAACAGGCGGGTTCGATCTCGATGATGGGCGTGGCCACCTCGATGACGCCCGTGTCGAAGTAGAGAGCGCCGCCGGATGGCATGTGAAAGGAGCGGCCGGAGCGAGGCAGCATCCGTTCGCGCACGATCTCCTGCGGATGCCGGAAAATGTGTTCCGGCAAGCGCCTCTTTTCACGCACGAAGAGGGCAAATTCCGCTTCGAGGCCGATGACGGGCCGGCGCGGCTGGCTCGCTTCCGACTCCTTGTGACGCAGGGCGGCTGAGGACATTTGCGTGATGGATGGTCCGAATGGCTAACGGGCTTCGCTCTGGCCGCGGGGGGCGTGGCTTACATAACCAATATCGAGGTGCAGATGGTCGTCGGTCTCCCCTTTTCCGCCGCCGAAGGGTTTTGCGAAGAGTTCGGACGCCAGCATACGCGCCATGCCGCCGTATCTGTCGATCTCCTTCTGGTTGCCCAGGTAGGTGTCGCCGATGCGATAAATATCCGCCGCCGCCGCCCAGTTGTGCGGACTGGCGCACTGGTTGATCTGGTGGGCCGGCGACCGGTAACCGCCGTTTACGCTTACAAAGACCGGGGCCTCGACCCTCTGCCTGAAGAGTTCGAGATAACAGGCGAGAATCGAAACCGCGCACGGGACATAATGCGGGAAGCTTTCCAGCAGGAGGGGCGCTTCGCGGCAATCGACCGCCATGAGTTCCGCGAGGGTGAAGTGTTCGCTCAAACGGAGTTTTTTCGCCGCGTCCCAGGAGTCGATCTCATAGAAGAAGCGCGGCAGAAAATGGGTGTTCCCCAGTTCGTCGACGACGGCTTCTCCCGGTTTCAACAATGCCAGGTAAGGCGCCGGCAGCAGCAAGCCGTCCACTACCCGCGACGGGGTCATGCGGACTCTCCCTTGGATCCGGCAAGCCGGCGGTAAATGATTTCGGAGATCGAGGAAACCACCCTTTGGCGGTTTTCGACGGAGGCAGGCGCTTCGGTCAGGATGGCGAGCACGTACGGTTTTCTCTGCGGCAAAAAGACGATGCCGGCGTCGTGGCAGATCGTGGAAATCTCCCCCGTCTTGTGCGCCACCTTCGCGCGGGCGGGCAGCCTTGCGGGGATCATGCTGTTGTATTCCTGGGCAAAGAGGATTTCCAGGACGCCGGCCCGGCTTTTCTCGGCGAGATAATGGACGTTGCAGAATAAGCGGAAGAGCCTCAGAAGACCGTCGGCATTGACTTCGTTGTTCAATCCGAGATGGAAGGCGGCTTCGTCTTCCACGCCGCGCTGGATTTTGATTCCGTCGAGATCGGCTTCCTCGAGGATACGGCGCACTAAATCGATGCCAAGGTAGTCGAACAGGATATTCGTCGCGAGGTTGCTGCTGCGGGTGATCATCACACGCGCCAGTTCCGCGATCGTCATGGCGCGGCCCAGCCACCTGTAAACCTCCGTGTCTCCATCCCGGCTTGGGTCGATCCGGAATACGCCGCCGTCAACGATGCTTGTGAAACGGTTGCGCACGTGCAGCCTGTCCTCGAGTTTCAGTTTGCCTTCCTCCGCGGCTTTGAAGATCGCGAGAAGGACGGCCACTTTCATCGTGCTGGCGGCGTGAAAGAATCGATCCCCCTGGTAGGAAAAATGGAGTTCGCTTTCGTAGTCGTAGAACGCGACCGCGACCGCGGTGAAGCCCGCGCCGCTGAAGACGGCCTGCAATTCATCGAGAAGCGTTGATGCCATGGCGCTATGCTTTCCCCGCGCTGATGAGCTTCTCGTAAAGCGCTTCCAGCGCTTCCGGCAGGACTCGCACACCCGCCAGCACGGGCATGAAATTGCTATCCCCCTCCCACCGCGGGACGATGTGGAGGTGCAGGTGATCGGCCACCCCGGCGCCCGCGGCCCGTCCGCAGTTCAGGCCGACGTTGAACCCGTGCGCGTGGACCACCTGCCGCAAAAGTTTCTGGCCATGTGCCGCCATATCCCAGAGCTCGACCTTCTCTTGATCCGTCAAATCCGCCACTTCCGCGATCTTGCGGTAGGGAACCGCCATGAGATGTCCGACGGAATACGGATAACGGTTCATCATCAAAAAAGTGTTCTTGCGGCGGCAGAGAACGAGATGGGCGGCGTCATCGGCCGCCTGCGCGGCTTCAAGAAGAAAGTCCGGCCTTTTCCCGTCGATGCGGAAATACTCGACCCGCCACGGCGCCCAGAGTGCTTCGATCTCCGATTTCGGAAAATCCATGCTGCCTTAAAGGGAGTTTTTCATGACAGGAATGGCGGGGAAACTAATCCTCGACGCCGGCGATTTCAACCGCGCCTCAATTCTTCCAACACCGCCTCGGCCGCCCGCTGGCTCGCGCCGCCCCCGCCCAGCATCCCTATGACCTGGGCCAAATCCTGCCGCATCTTTTCCCGGGCGCTCTCCTCCTTGACCAGGCGCAGCATCTCGTTGGCGATTGCTTCGGGCTTTGCCTTCCCGTTTAGGAATTCGCGCACAATCTCCCGCCCTGCCAGGATGTTTACCATTCCGAGGTATGGCACTTTAATTAAGAGGGAGCCGATCCACTCGGTGAACAGCGCCACTTTATAGACGATGACAAAAGGCAGTTCAAAAAACGCCGCTTCCAATGTGGCGGTGCCCGAGGCGACCATCGCGGCGCCGGCCCGCTGCATCAGTTCGTGCGAGGCGTCCGTTTTGATTACGACAAGATCATCCTGGAGGTACGACTGCAAGACGCTCGCAATCGAGGTCGAAACCGCCGCCGCCTCGAAGCGCATGTGAGGCTGCGCGTTCCTTATCAACCGGGCGGCATGGATCATGACGGGGAATATCTTTTCCACCTCCTTCAGCCTGCTTCCCGGGAACAAACCGACCAGTTCGACTTCGCGCGCTTCATGGATTTTACGGGCCGCCAGCGAATCGATGAGCGGATGCCCGACGAAAACCGTTCTCAAACCCGATTCCTCATAAAGCGCTTTTTCGAAGGGAAAGATGCAGATCATGAGATCGATGACGCGCGCCATTTTCGGAATTCTCCCCCGATTCCACGCCCAGACTTGCGGACTGATGTAGTAAATGACCCGTATTGACGCGTCCTTTTTCTTGAGCGCCGCCGCGAGACGCAGATTGAACCCGGGATAATCGATCAGTATCACCGCGTCCGGCTTGATGCGGACGATCTCCTCGAGCATCGCGTCAAATTGCTTTTTGAAGTAGCCGTAGTTTTTAAGGACGTCGATGATGCCGACGACGGCGTGCTCGCTCCAGTTCTGGAAACGGCCGCCCGCGATCGCCTTCATGCGCGGACCGCCCGCGCCGGAAAATTCGATTCCGGGCTGCTCAGAGCGCAGCGCTTCCATCAGTTCGGCGCCCCTGGCATCACCGCTCGCCTCTCCGGCCACGAGGTGAAGTTTCATGGCTCGATCACGGGCGAACCCGGAGCCGCCGTGCGGTTCTGCTTGTCGATGAGGCCAGTGATTTCGAGGGCGAGTTCGAGGGCGGCCGTCGCCGCGTACCCCGAGACCTTCGGCTCCGAACCGGCCCGGGTGCATTCGATGAACGAATGAAGTTCGCACTTCAGCGGCTCATCTTTTTCGACCTCGACCGGTTCCCGCGTTATCTGCCCCCCCATGCGCCGGTATATTTCGCCGCTCTGGTCCTGGTAGTCCAGCGAAAGATAGGCGTCCTCCTGGAAAACGCGGATTTTCCTCATTTTTTCCGGGCTGATGCGGCTGGCCGTGATGTTGGCGACACAGCCGTTTTCAAACCGCAACCGCGCATTGGCGATGTCTTCGCCGCGGCTGAGGACGGGCACGCCGACGGCGTCGATATGTTGGACCGGCGAACGAACCAGGTGGAGGATGACCTCCAGGTCGTGAATCATCAGGTCGAGGACGACGCCGATCTCCGTGCTCCGGTGAGGGTAGGGCGAGAGCCGGTGCGCCTCGATAAAGCGCGGCCGCGTGAGGCGCCGCTCGAGCGCGTCCAGGACGGGGTTGAATCGCTCGATGTGCCCTACTTGCAGGATTCTGCCGCGCTCCTGCGCGAGGTCGGCAAGGCGTCTTGCCTGGGCGGCGTTCTCGGCGATCGGCTTTTCCACCAGGAGATGTTTCCCGCGCTCCAAAAGGGCTTTCCCAAGCTCGAAATGTGTCGGCGTCGGCGTGGCCACGCACACCGCGTCCACCAGGTCCGCAAATTCATCGAGGCTTTCGGCGGCCCGCGTCTGGTAGGTGGCGGCAATCTCCTCGGCGGTGGCGCGATCGATATCATAGACCGCCGTAAAATCGGCCTTTAGCAGTTCGGCAAGGACGCGGGCATGATTTTTACCAATGTGCCCCAGCCCGATGACTCCCGCTCTTATCCGTTTCATTCAAGTTTTGCCCACGACGGATATGCGATAAGCCGCCGCTCTTTCGAGGACGGCTTCCTTCTCGAGCACGAGCGTCTTCCCCGCCTCGACAGCGATGGCCCGCAATTGCGCATCCCGCGCGGTCTCCAGTGTCCGCGGACCGATGACCGGAACATCGAATCGGAAATCCTGGTTCGGTTTTGAGACCTTGATCATGATCGCATCCCGCCTTCCGAGCGCCCCTCCGCGCTTGATCGTCTCATTCGTGCCTTCGAACGCTTCCACGGCAAGAACCGTCCCCTTCTTGACGATGACGGTCTGGCCTATGTCGAGTCGGCTCATTTCTTTCGCTATCCCGAAGCCGTAAGTAATGTCTTCTTCTTCCCGGCGGTTGAGTTTCGGGCCGGCGATCAAGCCGGGCCGCGCGAGGCAATCCTCGAGAAACGTGGTCGCTGGGAGCAGAGTAACGCCACTCTTGCCCAATTCGCCGGCGATTGCACCGAAAATCGATTCGGCGTTGCGGGTTTTCAACCGCGCGAGGAGAAGCAGCGCCTTCACATCCGGACGCAGATCAAAGAGATGCTTTGGGTTGATCTGCCCCGCCATCACGGCCTCGCCGATCCCCCTTTTCCGGAAGCAGGCAACCATCTTCGCCAGTTGTCCCACGCGAATCCACTCGACCTCATCGACCAGTTCGGCGAGTTTCGGGTCGGTCTCGTTCTGAAACGCAACCGCCACGAGCCGCTGGATGCCCGCCTTGCGCGCCGAGCGCGCAACGAGCAGCGGGTAAACCCCGTTCCCCGCGATGATGCCAAAGGAAGTCATAATTGTATTCAGCATGACCTGAGGCGGCCTCTGGAGTCGAGCGTATGCGCGATCCACCGCGGCGATCCCGAACGCGCTCGAGTGGTTTCCCAATTTATACATGTTTTTTACCACTCCGTCCATCGCGGATTCCTCGAAATCGTGTTAAGGTGCGGGAGCATGAACGAACAAATCAAGATCAACTGGTATCGCAGCAAGATCGATAAGGAGATCATGCGCGAGTTGATGAAGCCGAGCGACTTTCGCGGCCTCTGCCAGACAGTTCCTCAGTTGGCGCTTTTTGCCGCGACCGGCACGCTGGCTTACCTCGCCTTTCGCAATGTCCATACCACCAATTGGCCGTGGTCCGTGCCGCTCCTTCTCGCCGCCCTCTTTGTTCATGGGACATTCAACGGTTTCCTGGGCTTGGTTGCAGTCCACGAATTGTGCCACAAGACACCGTTCCGCACCAAGGCTTTGAACGAGTTCGTTCTCAAGGTTTTTTCCTTTATCAGTTGGAGTGATTACGTCGGTTTCCGTATCAGTCACGTCAAGCACCATCAGGTCACCGTGCACAAAGACCACGACGGCGAGGTAGTGCTCCCGCAAACTCTCGACTGGCAGAGCGTGAAATTCTTCCTCGCTCAACTTGTGCCTTTCCCTTTTCTCAACGTTCCCAACGCTCCATTGAGATTTTTCAAGGGCTTTTTTGGCCATATGCGGGCTTGGGCCGGGGCCGCGCGCGGCGACATCAAGGACGCGACCTTCAAAGCCGAATGGATCACGAAGGTGATGCCGGAATCGAACGTCGCCGCCCGCCGCGAACATCGCCGCTGGGCTCGAATAGTCCTTTTTGGCCATTTGGCGCTGGCCATTCTCTTCATAGCCACCGGCCACTGGTTCCTCATCTTCATCTTCACCTTCGGTTGCTTCTACTCGGGGTGGCTGGTATTGCTGTGCGGGATTCCCCAGCACATTGGCTTGTCTCCGAACGTGCCGGATTTCCGACTCTGCTGCCGCACCTACACCTGCAACTGGCTGCCGGCCTTCCTCTACTGGAACATGCAGTATCATGTGGAACACCACATGTTTCCCGCCGTCCCATTCTTCAACCTGCCCAAGCTCCGCCAGGCCATCGCTTACGATCTTCCGCCAGCCCCGCATGGCCTGTGGGCGACCTGGAAGGAAATTATCCCCATCCTCAAGAAGCAGAAAGAGGATCCAAATTACGTTTTCGTTCCAAAGCTCCCGGGTGTCAGCGGTGACCGCATCAGCGACGAAATAATCGAACTCGAAGCCGCCGCCGCGTAACGCCGGGTTGGCTCATTTCGGCCCATGCCGCCTACAAGGGCGCGCTTGAATTCGTTCGAGTTTGCAGGAGACTGATCGATCACGCAGGATCACTCTCGAAACGCTGCGATAAAATATGGAAAATGATCAATTCATGCTGGCCGCCATCAAGGAAGCCCGCAAAGGGCGTGCCGAGGGCGGCATCCCCATCGGTTCCGCGCTGGCCCGCGAGGGGAAGCTCATCGCCGCCGGACACAACAAGCGCGTCCAGGACGGCGACCCCGTCACCCATGCCGAGATCGACTGTCTCCGCAATGCCGGGCGCATCGGCAGTTTCCACGGGACAACCCTTTATTCCACGCTCATGCCGTGTTACCTCTGCGCCGGCGCGGTGGTTCAGTTCGGCATCAAGAAGGTCATCGTGGGCGAGAGCCGCACTTTTCCGGGCGCTCCGGAATTCATGCGCGGCCACGGGGTCGAGGTGATCGATCTCGATCTGCCGGAATGCGTCGAGATGATGACCCGCTTCATCGAGGAAAACCCGAGCCTCTGGAACGAAGACATCGGTAAGTGACTGTGAACTACCAGGTTTTCGCGAGAAAGTACCGTCCGCAGAATTTCGATTCTGTCGTCGGGCAGGAGCATATCACCCGGACTCTGAAGAACGCCATCGAGCAGGACCGGCTGGCGCACGCCTACCTGTTCGTCGGCCCGCGCGGGGTGGGCAAAACCTCGACCGCCCGCATCCTCGCCAAGGCGCTCAATTGCGTCAAGGGGCCCATCGTCACACCGTGCGGCGAGTGCGATGCATGCCGCGAGATCGCCCAGGGGATAAGCCTCGACGTGCTCGAGATCGACGGCGCGAGCAATAACGGCGTCGAACAGGTGCGCGAGTTGCGCGAGAACGTCCGTTTCGCTCCGGCCCGCGGCAAGTTCAAGATTTACATCATCGACGAGGTTCACATGCTGAGTTCCGCCGCCTTCAACGCGCTGCTGAAAACGCTCGAAGAGCCGCCCACTCACGTAAAATTCATCTTCGCCACGACCGAGCCGCAAAAGGTGCTGCCGACCATATTGAGCAGGTGCCAGCGTTTCGACTTGCGGCGCATCCCGGCGGCGTTGATTGCCTCGCATCTGCAATTCATTGCGCGCGAGGAGAAAATTTCGCTGGACGATCGCGCGGCCCACGCCGTCGCAAGGGGCGCGGAAGGCGGTCTCCGGGACGCCGAATCGATGCTCGACCAGCTCGTCGCGTTTTGCGGAGACAAGATCGTCGAGGAGGACGTCCTCTCGATTTTCGGATTCACCGCCGGGCAGACCGTGTCGCTTCTGTGCGAACACATCTTGAACGGCGCTTCTTCCAAGGCGCTGGCGGTTGTCCACGAACAGTCGGAAGCAGGCAAGGATCTTTCCCGTTTGATGACCGACCTCATCCTTCATCTCAGAGACCTCCTTATCCTCAAGGCCGACCCCGAAGCCATCGAGGAGGAACTCGGTGAAGACATCGCCGGTTCCCTCAAAGCCCAAGCCGGCCTGATCTCGCTGGATCGGCTGCTCGAACTCATCGAGCAATTCGCCGCGGCGGAAAGCCGCATGAAATGGGCGCCTAACAAGAAGCTCCATTTCGAAGTGGCGGTCATCAAGGCGATCCAGACGCTGAGCCAGGCGACGCTTACGGAGATCATCGACGCGCTCGCGGAGTTGCGCGGCGGCGGCGCCGGCTCGCTTCCCCCGCAAGGCGGGACGAAACAGGCCTCCAAACCGCCCGCATCCCCGCCCGCTCCCAGCCCGGTCTCAATGGTCCCGGCGGTTTCAGGGGTAAGCGTAGTGAGGGAACGGCCCCGGGCTCCCGTCGAAGCCGCCGCACTCTGGCCTGCCGTTTTGGAAGCCGTCCGCGAAAGGCGCCCCTTCATCCTGTCGTGGGTCGAGTCCGGCGTTTTCCTGGGCGTCGAAGGCGACAGTTGCCTCATCGGTTTTCCCAAGAGCCAGGGCCTCGCCCTCGAATCGCTCATGCGCCAGGGCAACCGCGCGTTCCTCGAGGACCTCCTCTCGGAAATATCCGGCCGCCCCCTGACGATCCGATGTGAGATTCGAGAAGACCTCGCCGTTGCTTCCCCGTCGGAAAAGAAAGATGATTTGCCGCTTGACCCGGCGGAGGCATTGAAAAACGATCCATTGATTCGGAAAGCCCTCGAAATTTTCAAGGGGGAAATCCAGTCCGCGTAATCTCCGATCCTTATGAATATCCAGAAGATGATGAAGCAGGCGCAAAAGATGAAGGACGACCTGGCCAGGACCCAGGCCGAGCTGGCCGACAAGACGGTCGAGGTCACCGCGGGCGGAGGAAAGATAACGGTTGTGGCCAATGGAGCCGGAGAGGTCGTTTCCATTAAGCTCAGCAAGGACATCGTCGATCCCAATGACGTCGAGATGCTCGAAGACCTGGTCTTGAGCGGCGTCAAGCAAGCCATCGCGAAAGGGAAGGAACTCGCCGAAAGCGAAATGAACAAGATCACCGCCGGGCTCGGCCTGCCTCCGGGGCTGGGATTCTAACAAGGAAAACACTCATGGGACAGCAATCCAACAAAATCATCAAACGCCGCCGCCGCGCTGCTTATGTAGCGCGCAAAAAAGCGGCGGCGGGCGTGACGCCGAAAGCAGTCGCGGCCAAGAAGTAGGCTCCTTCCAAAGGAAGCCGCCGGTTGATCCGGCTACACGATCGTCACTTCGTAGCGGTCAAGAAACTTGCCGGCTTCGCTTATCGCATGGAGCGGCCCGATCATCGTCGCGCTCAGTGAGCGGCACGGCAGGTCGAACAGCGCGAGAGCATGCCGGCCCGTGAACCGGCTTGCGTAGCGTATCGCCTGAAATCCCGAGGGGTGATTCATCACGGCGCGGCTCCACGCCTGGGGAGCTTCCAGATCCTGCGCCATCAACGAAGCGAGATCGACCCCGGCGGCGGTGGCCGTCACGGCATCCGCAAAGTCGCAAACCCGAAGTCCCTCAAAGCCAATTTTCGAGACACTGTAGTTCATCCACCTGAACGCGCGAATGAGACAGCGCTTCTCCAGCATCTCATCCCCGAACACTTCAAAGATGCACGTATCCAAATCTTCTCCGAGATACATCACGCCGCGGGGGGAATTCTCGGGCGTGAACCGATTGCCCGCCCGTCTTCCAAAAAAGAGGGCCGGCCTGTCCGTAACGTGCAAGCGCAGCAAGACGCCGCCATTCAGAATGGAAACCGGGATCTTCCGCCTGGTGAAATCCGGAGCCGGCTTGTAGACGGCGCGCCTCCCGTAATCGGGCGTTTTGCTACTCGACATCGCCCCACGCAAGCCCCTCGACCACCGCCTGCCGCCCATGGCGAAGCGCATCCAGCGGTCGCTCTCCATGGAGACTCTGTCGCGGATTCAGGAAAAACATGATCTTCCCCCAATCGTCGATATGGGGGGAGTGCCCGAGGATGGCGAGAACCTCCGGAAGCCCCTTGAGCATCCCGTCGACGGAGAACTGCCAGTAAGGAAAACGCACCGCGTTTTGGCGGGCTTCCCTCCAACCGAGAACGCGCCCCTTTTTGTAGCGTTCCAGGATGCTCGTCTTGGATATGCCGAGCATGCGCGCCGCTTCATCCGCCGAAACATTCCCGCCCTCTTCGTGCTTGGCCTCTTCCCGCACTACCAGCCCGCGGGCTGCCGCGCGGTCGAGCGCGCGTTCCGGCCTGCGGCCTGCTTCCGCGTTGATGGCATCCGCGACGGCGCGCGCAATATCCATCGGGTTGTAGCAGGCCCGAAGCTCACGAACCACTGACCGGATTTCAGTGGAGAATTTCCGCAACTCCGGCGAGTTGGAAATGGAATAAGCGGCCGGGCCGCCGGACGGAACCGCTGGCTTCCGCGAAACCGCATATTTGATACCCATGCAATCAATCTACACGAGTTTCCAAACCTGTCAACTTCGTAAACAAATTTCCAGAGACACCCGCGATAAACTGGCGATTCTTTTCTAGCCGCCGACTTCCGCGCGCGCTTCTTCGGCGAGGGCCGTGCTCAGGTAGCGCTCGCCGGTCGAGCAGGCGATCGTGACGATCAGTTTGCCTTTGTTCTCCGGGCGCTTCGCCACCTGGATCGCCGCGTGAACGTTGGCGCCCGAACTGATCCCCGCGAGAATGCCCTCTTCCTTTGCCAGCCGCCGCGCCATGGCGAACGCTTCGTCATTGGTAACGGTGATGACCTCATCCACGATTCCGAGATGAAGATTGTTCGGAACAAAGCCGGCGCCTGTCCCCTGGATTTTGTGCGGCCCGGGTTTCACCGGCTCCCCCCTCATCGTTTGGCCGATCACAGGGGAATCCTTCGGCTCGACCGCGATCGCCTTGAACTCCGGCTTTTTCTTCTTGATGACTTCGGCGACCCCGGTGATCGTCCCGCCCGTGCCGACCGCTGAAACCAGGATGTCTATTTTGCCCTCGGTGTCCTCCCATAACTCGACGGCTGTCGTTGCCGCGTGGATGGCGGGATTGGCCGGATTGTTGAATTGCTGCGGCATCCAGGCGCCCGGCGTATTCTTCACTATCTCTTCGGCACGGGCGATCGCCCCTTTCATTCCTTCGCTGCCCGGGGTAAGCACTAATTTCGCGCCGAGCATCGCCAGCAGGGTGCGCCGCTCGACGCTCATCGTCTCGGGCATCGTCAGGATCAGCTTGTAGCCCCTGGCTGCCGCGACGAACGCCAGCGCGATGCCGGTATTTCCGCTGGTCGGCTCCACGATGACTGTCTCGGCCGTCAGTTTGCCGTCCCTTTCAGCCGCCTCGATCATGGCCATGCCGATACGGTCCTTCACGCTGCCCAGGGGGTTGAAGAATTCGCATTTCAAGGCCACCGTCGCGTCCAGACCGCTTGCGACCCGGTTGAGCTTGACGAGCGGAGTGCGCCCGACTGTTTCGACAATGTTATTGTAGAGTTTACCCATGGACGACTTCTACATGCCCTCCGGAGAACGATCAAGGCCGATATTTCGAATAGATTGATGCGGCTGGATTTGCGCTTGAAATCGAATCATGGCGTGTTAAAAGGCTCAGTAAATCCCGAAACGGAACTTCTTCTATGGCTGAACTGTTGAAATCGAGCGAAATCAAGGAATGGCTGAAAAAAGTTCCCGAATGGGAGCAGGAAAAGAAAACCATCGAACGGACGTTCGAGTTCGACGACTTTTTTCAGTCCATCGATTTTGTGGATTCCGTCGCGGAGATCGCCGAGGAGCAGGAGCATCATCCTGACATCGATATTCGCTATAACAAAGTGCGGGTCGTCCTCTCCACGCACAGCGAAGGCGGCTTGACCGACCTCGACTTCGAAACCGCGGAGAAGATAGATACGCTGGCCGAGTAGCGCCGCAAAATCGAACCCTCCGCAACTGTGAACGTGGATTCCCTCAGGGAGAACGCGGAACCCTCCCTCCGGCGGATGATTCTCAGCGCAATCGCGGTCGCGGCGTTTTGCGCCCTCGATTGGTTTCTGATTGAAAAGCGGACGCAGCCTCCCCCTCCGCCTCGGATTCCGATGCCGTTCGAAGTTCCCGCCAGGAAGTGACGCGCAATCCTAGCCCAAGTTCCGCAGTTGGAGAAGGCTGGGGAATACAGGGCTTTTTGGCCCTTTAAACGGGATAATTATTTTTGCAACCCGGACGCGTATCCGGTGTTTATTCCTTTGTATGAAAACAAAGCTTGCTCCCCTTGCCTTCGCCGCGATTCTTCTATGGTGCCTCTCCCCAGGCGCTCGCGCGGAGGACCCTTCGCCCTCGCCCTCACCTGGCGACAACGGTGGTCAGTGCGGCTGCCATCACCATCACCGTCACCATCATCCCGATGGCACGCCCGCGCCAAGCGCAACGCCATAATCCCCCACCTTCATCCCGGGTCGTCCGCGGCGAGGTCAACCCGCCTCAAACACACACCCATTGCATTTTGGACACGGTACCGTTACCGGCCGGGCGTAATCCCGTGACGTGTAAAACGGGAACGATGGGACAGATTTGACAGACCAGCAAACCCTGCCATCTTACACGTCCTCCCCGAATTGGAAATTTACCGGCGGTAGCGTGTCAACCCGTTGAAACTTGGGCGAGAATCCGAGTGAGGTTAAAATCCTCGTCCGCCGACATTCCCTTCGACTAAAGCGTCCTTGCTTTCAGACTCTCTTTCCCAAAACTTCGAAAGCAAGAGGGATGGTTGTGATTACCCCCACCGCCACGAGAACAATCCCCGCGGTTTTCCGCTGCTCCTCCGTAAGCCTTTTGGCAACCAAAAGCGCGACTCCGGCAGCGAGCATGGCGCGAGTCCCGACCAGCAGGAGCAACTCAGGAAACGACAGGGTTACAGTTTTCATAAGTCAACGTCTCGCAGAGACACGGCGAAAGTCAAAAAGGCCTCTTCATCGGGGACGAAAAGAGTAGCGGCAGCCGCAGTTCTTCCCAACACTTTTGCTTCTCGCTCGCGGCGCCAGGGTCCGGCAATGACATTGTTTCAAGGACATTAGTTCGCTTGCGCCAGCGATCGGGCTTGACGATAATGGAAACTCTGAGTTAATGTAAAATTTATGGGACATTCGGGGATGGAATGCGGAAACACTTTGCGACCTTCACTCCTGGCTCCGATTGGAGCCGGGAAAATTCCACTTTTCCGCGCCTTGCCAGGGGGTTATACAGTCGGAATACACCTGGGGGCTGATGCAATGCGGATCAACCAGTCGAGTCACTCTTGTTGCAGGGCGGTCATCCGCTGCCGCAATCCCCTGTGAGTGCTCACGACCGGCAACTCCGCTCCCCAGAGAAGTTGACTCCCAGGATGATCGCAGCCCAGGCGAGGCTGAATCCGGACGGGATCGCGTTAGTCATGGGCTCCGATCAGGTGACCTACGCCGGGTTGGAGCTTCGCGCGACACAACTGGCTCATTATCTCCATTCACTTGGGGCGGGACCGGAAGTTCCGGTTGGCCTCTGTGTGGAGCGATCGCCGCAATTTGTGATCGCCGCTCTTGCGATCATGAAATGCGGCGCCGCCTATCTGCCGATGGACCCGGCGCATCCACGGGAACGATTGCGATTTATCGTCCAGGATGCCTGCGTTCCCCTCGTTGTGACTCAGCAGAACCTGGCCGGCCATTTCGCGGACTTGGGCGTCAGGATCGTGGCTGTCGATGCCGAGAAGGCCGCGATCGACCGGCAGCCCGTTCAATTGCCTGATGTTGAACTGGAGATGGATAGTCTTGCATACGTCATTTACACCTCCGGATCCAGCGGGAGGCCGAAAGGCGTCGAGGTTACGCATCGCAATTTGTCGAATCTTGTTTTCTGGCACGTAGGCGCCTTTGGTCTCGGTTCTTCCGAACGCGCGACTTTCCAGGCGGGCGTTGGATTCGATGCGGCGGTTTGGGAAATCTGGCCGTGCCTGACGGTTGGCTCCACAGTGTATATACCCGATGAATCCACGCGCATTTCGGCGAATTCCCTTCTGGATTGGCTGGTGCGCCATCAAATCACGACCAGCTTCGTGCCAACCGCGATGGCCGAGCAATTGATCGCCTTGCCCTGGCCCGTGGGAAGCGCTTTACGGTTACTCCTCACCGGGGCGGATACTCTCCAGCGTTACCCGCCCCCAGGGTTGCCGTTCTCGCTCGTCAACAACTATGGTCCGACCGAGTGCACGGTTGTGGCGACATCCGGGGTGATCGCCGCGAACGGGAGCAGCGACGGCCTCCCGCCCATCGGCCTTCCTATCGATAATGTCCGCATCCACATCGTGGACGAGCAGCTTCGTGAAGTTCCCAACGGCGTTCCAGGCGAGATTACCATTGGCGGGGCCGGAGTGGCGCGTGGCTATCGGAATCGACCGGAACTCACCGCCGAGCGGTTCATCGCCGATCCTTTCAGCACCGAGGGCGGTCGCTTGTATCGAACCGGAGACCTCGGGCATTGCCTTCCCAATGGGGAAATTATGTTCCTGGGACGAATGGATGACCAGATCAAGATTCGTGGTTATCGGATTGAACTCAATGAGATCAATGCTGTTCTCAATGAACATCCTTCGGTCCAGGCAAGCGTCGTGATCGTCCGGGAGGATGTTCCCGGCGACAAGCGGCTGGTCGCTTACATCGTTCCCGCGGCCGGCTCTCCGCGGGACGAGAAAAGCATGCGGGAATTGATCCAGCGCCGCCTGCCGGACTATATGGAGCCGGCCGCATTTGTTTGGATGGAATCGCTGCCGCTGACTCCCAATGGAAAAGTGGATCGGCCGGCGCTGCCGCCTCCAAGTGTGGAGAATGGCCTCCGGGATGGAGAGTTTATTGCCCCTCGCACTCCGGTCGAGGAAGCCCTTGCGAGGATCATGACGGAAGTCCTGGGAGTATCCCGCATGAGTGTGGACGATGATTTCTTCGTTCTTGGCGGGCACTCCCTTCTGGGCGCCCAGGTCGTCGCGCGAGTGCGGGGTGTATTTGGGACGGAACTGCGGTTGCTCGACGTTTTCGACGCTCCGACGGTGGCCGAGCTCTCGCAGAAGATAGATCAGGCTCTTGCGAACCAGCTCGATTCGATGACGGATGAGGAAGTCGATGCGGCCCTGGCCGCTTTGAACGCCGGCCCTGGGACAGATGCCGAGAGCCAATAATGTCAAAATCCGATTCCAGCCTGAGTCTTGTTCGCCTTCTGGAGCCGGAGGTTCTCGCCAATCCCTATCCGTTGTATCATCGGCTGCGCTCCGAGGATCCGGTTCATTGGGATCGCTTCCTGCACACCTGGGTTGTCACGCGCTATCCGGATGTCCTGAAGGTCCTGCATACGTTCTCCGCCGACCGCACTCCCACTCCGGCCCAGTTGACGGCGATGGACCTCTCCGCGCTGAACCCGATCGCGAAGGTAATGGTCAAGCAGATGCTGTTCATGGATGCTCCGGCTCATACCCGGCTGCGAAGCCTCGCCTCCGCCGCATTCACTCCGCGCAGGGTGGAAGTTTTGCGGGACCACATCCAGGAGATCGCCAACGGCCTGCTGGATCGGGTGCAGGCTCGCGGACGGATGGACATCATCGCGGATTTTGCGGCCCCGATGCCTGCCATCGTAACCGCCGGGATGCTCGGGGTGCCGACCGAAGATCATACCAGTTTAAAAAAGTGGTCGGCGGATTTTGCCGAGATGCTGGGAAACTTCCAGCATAACCCCGACCGGATTCCGCGAGTTCTCGAGAGCACCAACAATCTTACCGCCTATTTCAAGTCAGCCATCGAGGAGGCGCGCGAACGCCCGCGCGAGGGATTGATTCATGCTTTCATGACCGCCGAGGTCGATGGCGATCGCTTGACGGAAGAGGAGATCATCGCCAACTGCATCGTGACAATGGTCGGCGGGCAGGAAACAACGACGAACTTGATTGGCAACGGGCTGCTTACACTCATGCGCAATCCCGAGAAGTTAATGCGATTGCGAGACGATCCGCGTCTGATGCCTTCCGGCCTGGAAGAACTGCTCCGGTTTGAAAGTCCCAGCCAGCATACCGGGCGAATCGCCCGGGAGGACGTCGAAATGGGAGGCAAACAAATCCGCAAGGGACAGGCGGTCATGGCGATCATGGCAGCGGCCAACCGCGATCCCGAACGCTTTCCCGATCCGGACCGGCTCATCCTTGACCGTGCCGACAATAAGCACCTGGCATTTGGATGGGCCAGCCACTTTTGCTTCGGCGCGCCTCTCGCGCGCATGGAAGGCCAGATTGCTTTTGAGACGATCCTGCGCCGCTTGCCGGATTTGGCGCTGGCCCCGGGTCCGCTCACCTGGCGGTCAAACTCGGGACTGCGCGGATTGACGGCGCTGCCTGTAACCTTTGGGAACAGGGAGGAATTGAATTGCAACCTGGCGTGAAGACAGCGGCCGAGCTTTCGGACGCGCGGCGCGCTCTTTTGAAGGGATACCTCCGCGGCGGAATAGCTCGAGGCAACACGCCGGCTGCCATCCCGAAGCGGCATGGGTCCGGTCCCGCGCCTCTGTCTTACGGTCAACGGCAAATCTGGATTCACTCGCAGCACGCGGGGAAGACGTTGATTTATAACGAGCCAGTCACCATCCATCGCCACGGCGAGCTTGATATTGCGGCTTTGGAGCGCAGTTTCGCGGAAATAGTTCGCAGGCATGAGGCGTGGAGGACCACCTTCGAATGGAACGACGATCAGCCCGTCCAGATCGTTCACCCGCCCCCTTCCCGCATCGAGATTCCGTTCACCGATTTGCGCGCCCTTCCGGAAGCGCAAAGGGAAAGCGAAGCCATTCGGCTGGCCACCGAGGATGCGCTCCAGGCCTTTGATCTTGCGCGAGGTCCCATGTACCGGCCACGGCTTGTCCGCCTGGGCGATGCCGAACACCGCTTATTCCTGACGCTGCACCACATCATTTTCGACGGCGTATCCCTCTATCGCGTCTTTTTGCCTGAACTCCAGACATTGTATGATGCGTTTTCGCGGAACGAATCCGCCTGCCTCGGCGACTTGCCGATTCAACATCCCGATTACGCGGTCTGGCATCGGGAACTGGTCCAACGCGTTTCGCCAAAGGAGCTTCCTTACTGGAAGACCGTCCTCGAGGATCTGCCGGTGCTCGATCTCAAGACGGATCACCCGCGTCCGTTGGTCCAGACTTATGCGGGCGAAATGGTGACCATGCATATTTCGTCCCCAGTCGCCGCCGCATTGAAGGCCGTGAGTCAGGAAAACGGGGTGACTCTCTTCATGACTATAGTCGCCGCGTTTACGACTCTCTTGCACGGTTATACCGGCCAGGAGGATATCGTCATCGGAAGCGTCAGCGATGTTCGCACCCACAACGAGATACATGGTCTTCTTGGCTTCTTTCTGAACACTATCGTGATAAGATCCCGGGTTTCAGGGGACATTCCCTTCACGGACCTGTTGGCGCGCGTGAAGAGCGCCACATTGGGCGCCTTGTCTCACAGCACGATCCCCTTCGAACTGCTCGTGAACGAATTTGAACGCGAACGCGACCCGAGCCGCGGGCCATTGTTTCAGGTGTTGATATCGGTGGAGCCGCCGCTTACTCCTCTGAAGGACGGGTGGGATTTCACACAGATGGATGTGGACACGGGAGCCACCAAGTTCGACCTGCATCTGGAGTTGGACGATCGCCCGGAGGGTCTCATTGGCCGGTTCATCTACAACACCGCCCTGTTCGAGCGACAAACAATCCACGCTCTGAAATCGCGATGGTTGAAGCTGCTCGATCTCATCGCCGCCGGGCCCGCCCGGCGAGTCCGTGATCTCGCGGACGCGGTCTGCCGGGAGTCGAGATCGGATCCTTCGGATCCGGCCGCGCAGGAGCGCCAACGCCTCCTGGTCGAATGGAACCAGACCGCGCTCGCATTCCCGCGGGAGGCAACAGTGGCGCAACTCTTCGAGGAGCAGGTCACGCGGACGCCGGAGGCCGTTGCGCTGCTCTCGGACCTGGAGGCGGTGAAGTATCGGGAACTCAACGAACGCGCCAACCAGCTCGCGCATCATTTGCGTTCGTTGGGCGTGGGGCCGGATATCCTCGTGGGCATTTGTCTGAAGCGCTCCGCGCGCATGCTGGTCGCAATCCTTGCCGTCTTAAAAGCCGGCGGCGCGTACGTGCCGTTGGACCCGGCGTATCCCAAAGACTGGCTCGAGTTCATTCTCGGAGACGCAAAACCGCCCGTGCTGCTCGTCGAGCACGCTCCCAGTTCCGCTCGCCCGCCGGAAGGAACACACGTCCTTTGTCTTGACTCGGATTGGGACAAAATCGCGCTCGAGAGGCGCGAAAATCCGTCCAGCGGAGCGGAGCCCAACAACCTCGCCTACGTGATCTACACCTCCGGCTCGACCGGGAAGCCGAAGGGGATCGCCATGCCTCACGGACCGCTGCTCAATCTCCTTTCGTGGCAGCGTTCCGTCCTTCCAGGCCCCGCGAGGACTTTCCAGTTTACTTCCATCTGCTTCGATGTTTCTTTTCAGGAAATATTCTCCGCGTGGTGCTCGGGAGGAACACTCATTTCGATTCCCGAAGCGGTTCGGCGCGATCCATCCGGGTTATGGAACTTGCTGGCAAGCGAACGCGCCGAAAGGCTTTTTCTGCCCTTCGTCGCTCTCGAGCAACTGGCGGAGGCCGCTGTTCTGTCCGAGGTGGTCCCGGTGGCGTTGCGCGACGTCATCACGGCCGGCGAGCAGTTGCGGATAACGCCGCGCATCGTCGAACTCTTCGAAAGACTTCCGAACTGTTCTCTGCATAATCATTACGGCCCGACGGAAACGCACGTCATCACGGCATTTACGCTTCAGGGGCCTCCCGCGGGCTGGCCTTCCCTCCCCCCGATCGGCCGGCCCATCGCCAACACGCGGATTTATCTCCTGGACTCCGCCATGCGGCCCGTGCCGCCCGGGGATGCGGGCGAACTCCACGTCGCCGGAGAGAGCCTCTGCCGCGGCTATCTCCGCCGCCCCGAGTTGACCGGCGCAAAGTTTATCCCAAACCCGTTCGAAGCGCCGCCGTCCCGCCTTTACAAGACCGGCGACCTGGCGCGCTGGCGGGTGGATGGCAATCTGGAATTCCTCGGGCGAATGGATCAGCAGGTCAAGCTTCGCGGTTTTCGGGTCGAGCTGGGCGAGATCGAGAGCGTGTTGTGCCAGCATCCCGGCGTTCTGGATTGCGCCGCCAGCGTGCGAGAAGACGCGCCCGGTGACCGGCGGCTGGTGATCTATTGGGTTCCCGCCAATCCCGGCGGCAAGCCGCCGGCGGGCGGTTTTGAATCGCAAGCGCCGGCAGCGGGCCCGGAACTGCGCGCTTTTGTGAACAGCAAGCTGCCGAATTACATGGTGCCTTCCGCCTTCGTCCGGCTCGATGCCCTCCCGCTGACCCCGAGCGGCAAGGTCGACCGCCGCGCGTTGCCCGCGCCGGATCCATCGTGGCATCAGGCAACGGCGGAGTTCACCGCGCCGCGCACGCCTCTGGAAAAAACGCTCGCGGGGATCTGGCAAACGCTGCTGAAGGTCGAGCGCATCGGCATTCACGAGAATTTCTTCGAGCTTGGCGGCGAGTCCCTGCTCGGCCTGCGCCTCGTAAATCGCTTGCGCGAGATGCTCGGCTGCGATGTTTCCTTCGTCACGATCTTTGAAGCGCCGACGGTCGCCACGCTGGCGAAGTTGCTGGAGAAACACCACTCTCAGGCCGTCGCGGGACTCGATCCGCAAGCGCCATCATCCAATGCCGGCGATTCGGCGCCGATGGAACACCGGCCACCCGCCGCTCCCTCCCAACAACCGATCAAACGCGTCGCGCGCGATAAGCGCAGCGTGCCGTCGGCCAGGTTTTCATAAAACAAGCGCTGCTCTCGATGAATTCACCGAAAGATCGCGAGCCGGGCGGCGAAGCCGGTTTATTGAGCGCGGAAACGGAAGACGTATTCGTTTTCCCCGTCTCCCTTCCGCAGCAGCGCCTCTGGTTTCTCGACCAGTTGGATCCCGGCGGCTTCACTTACAATGTGCCGACGGCGATGCGCCTCACCGGTCCCCTGGACGTTCCGGTCCTCCAGAAGGCGATCAGCGAGATCGTGCGGCGGCACGAGATTCTGCGAACGACATTCGATGCCGCCGAGGGCCGGCCCATCCAGGTCGTCTGGCCGGCGAAGGAGTCGAGGCTTCCGGTGATCGATCTGCGTCTCCTTGGGCCAAAAGAAAGCCAGGCCGAAACCCAACGCCTGATGAGCGAAGAAGCCGAAGCGCCTTTCGACCTGAAGCGGGGTCCGCTGTTCCGGGCGAGCCTCTTGCGCCTCGGTGAGCGCGAGCACGCGTTATTGATCACCAGCCACCACATCATCATCGACGCCTGGTCGCACGATATTTTCCTGCGGGAGATGATCGCCCTCTATGAAGCCTTCAACTCCGGCCAACCCTCCCCCTTGCCCGATCTCCCGATCCAATACGCGGATTTTGCCGAGTGGCAGCGGGGCGCGCTCCAGGGCGGCGAGATCGAGAAACAGCTCGCTTACTGGAAAAATCAACTGCTCGGCCTTCCTGTTCTCCAGCTCCCCGCGGATCGTCCCCGTCCGCCCACGGGTAGTTTTCGCGGGGCAACGCGCAATTTCCGGTTATCCAAACCCTTGGCGGAGAATCTGCGCTCGCTAAGCAAACAGCAGGGCTGCACCTTGTTCGTGACGTTCCTCGCTGCGTTCGAGGCGCTGCTCTGCCGGTACACCGGGCAGGGAGACATCGTGGTCGGTGCGCCTGTGGCCAGCCGCAATCGGCCGGAAATCGAAGATTTAATCGGCTTTTTTCTCAACACGCTCGTACTGCGAACCCATTTGAATGACGATCCGCGCTTCTCCGACCTGCTCGCCCGCGCGCGAGAGACCCTCCTGGGCGCTTTCAACAACCAGGACCTTCCCTTCGACACCCTCGTCGATGAACTGCATCCCGAACGCAACCTTGGCATGAACCCTCTCTGCCAGGTCATGCTGGTCGTTCGCCAGGCCCCGCAGTCCGAACGACCGATGGCGGACATCACAGTCTCTCCCATCGACGTGGACACCCGGGCGGCGAAATTTGATATTACTCTGTTTCTTGTCGAGCGCCCGGATGGAATCGATGGCGCCCTGAATTACAAATGCGATCTCTTCGATGCCGATAGGATGGAGCGCATGGCGAACCATTTTGCCGTCCTGCTCGAGGGGATGGTAGCCAATCCCGATGGACGCGTCTCCCAGCTCCCTCTGTTGACCGGGAGCGAGCGCCACCAGGTGCTCGTCGAGTGGAACCAGACGGATACCCCCTTTCCCAAAGAAAAGGCCGTGCACACGCTTTTTGAAGAACAGGTCGAGCGGACCCCGGACAGCATCGCGGTCGCCTTCAAGGACGAACAAGTGACTTACCGCGAGCTTGACGAGCGCGCAAACCGGCTCGCCCGTCACCTGCAAAGCCTTGGGGTCCATCATGAGACGCCCGTTGCAATCTGTTTGGATCGCTCGATCGAGATGATCGTCGGGCTCCTCGGCATCCTCAAGGCGGGCGGCGCGTACGTCCCGCTGGATCCCTCCGATCCCAGGGAACGGCTGGGCATGATCCTGGCGGACTGCGAAGTTTCCGTGCTGCTCACCGCAAAAAAACTGCTTCCAGGTCTTCCCAATCTCCCGGCGTCCCATGGGGCCGCCCTTTCTCCGAAGGTCGTTTGCGTTGAAGACGATGAAATCCGCCGGCAAAGCGCCGCGCCGCTTCCCGTCAAGGGGCGGGGAGGGGACCTGGCGTATGTGATGTACACCTCGGGATCGACCGGCAAACCCAAGGGAGTCGCCATTACCCATCGGGCGATCAGCCGCCTGGTAATCAATACCAACTACCTGAAGTTGGACAGTTCCGATGTCGTCGCGCAAGCCTCCAACTGTTCCTTCGACGCGGCCACGCTTGAAATCTGGGGAACGCTTCTCCACGGAGCCCGCCTGGTGATTCTTGAAAAGGACCTGCTCCTGTCGCCCGACCTCTTTGCCCGTGAGGTCGCGGCGCGCGCAATCACCACCATGTTCCTGACAACCGCCGTTTTCAACCAGTTCGCCCGGGTCATACCCACCGCCTTCGGCCATTTCCGCAACCTGCTCTTTGGAGGCGAAGCCGGCGACCCGGACGCCGTGGCAAAGCTGTTTGCGGCCGGCTCCCCTCCTCGCAGGCTGGTCAATGGTTATGGCCCCACGGAAACCACGACGTTCGCATGCTGGTATTTGCTCGATGGAACTCCGGAGCCCGGCCGCGTCCTTCCAATCGGGCGCCCCCTTTCCAACACGCGGATCTATTTGCTGGACGCACACCTGGCTCCCGTTCCAGTCGGGATTCCGGGCGAAATTCACATCGGCGGCCCGGGCGTTGCGCGGGGATACGTCAACCGGCCCGAATTGACTGCCGAGCGTTTCATACAGGACCCCTTTAGCTCGGACCCCGCGTCGCGGCTCTATAAGACGGGCGACATCGGCTGCTATCGCGCGGACGGCGTCATCGACTTCCTCGGCCGGCGTGACGAGCAGGTCAAAATCCGCGGTTTCCGTGTTGAACCCGGTGAAATCGAGGCCGCTCTCCGGCTGCACCCGGCGGTGGCCGACTGCGTCGTGGCCGCGCGCGAGGAATCGCTGGGAACACAACGCCTGAATGCGTACTTCATTCCCAAACAGGAGGTCAAGACCCGCGAACTGCGGGAGTTTCTGGCGGGAAAGCTTCCCGGCTATATGATTCCCGCCGCCTTCGTGCCGCTCGAACGCTTTCCGCTCACATCCAATGGCAAGGTGGACCGCAACGCCCTTCCGGCTCCCGATTCCTCCCTTGCCATCCAGGAGGACGCTTACGCTCCGCCCGAAGGCTGGCTTCAACTGCATCTGGTCGAGATTTGGGAAGAGTTGCTGGCCGTCCGCCCCATTGGAATAAGGGACAACTTCTTCGAACGGGGCGGCCATTCCCTGCTCGCAGTCAGGATGTGCGCGCGCGTCGAAAAAGTTATCGGACGGAAACTGGCGCCCGCGGCGCTCTTCGAGTGTGCGACCATCGAACATATTTCCCATATTCTTTCCGGGCAGATCGTTCTGGACCGGCATTCGCCTCTCATCAAGGTTCAGCCGGAAGGCTCCAAAGCCCCTTTCTTCTATCTCCATGGCGATTTTCAAGACGGCGGTCTTTACTGCATCAACCTGGCGCGCCATTTGGCAAAAGACCGTCCGTTTTACGCGATCGACCCCCATGGCGTGGATGGCGGCCAGGCACCGCTGACCATTGAAGCGATGGCCGCTTCACGTCTTGAACTTTTGTTGGAGACGCAGAAGGAGGGCCCCTACTTTTTGGGCGGCTACTGCAACGGCGGCCTCGTCGCTTTCGAGATGGCGCGCCAACTCGAGGCGAGAGGCAAAAAGGTCGCCTGCCTCATCCTGGTTTTGGCGGATGCGAGCAATGCTCAATTCAAGCCCATCCTAACCGCGGTCACCCTCTGGGGCGGCATGCGTCGCATGAACGAGCGTGCGCGCCAGGAGCTCTTCTTGAAATGGCGCGAACGGTTGATCTTCGCCAACGCCTCCTTTCGGTATCATGCCGCCGCCCTTCGGTCGCTGTTTCGGACGGATAGTTCCCAGGCTTCGTTTCGGCTCCGGAGGAAAGGGGGGCGTCTTCTCAGGCGAATCGGCAACATGATGATGGGGCGGCCCACGGGATCTGTTCCCGACGCGAAGCCCGCCGAGGCCGAGATCGAGGTCTCGCGGACATACCGTGAAGCGGTCTACAGTTACATCCCCCGGCGTTACGACGGGAAGGTTTTCCTCCTCTGGCAGAGTGAGCTCGACCCCGATTTTCCGCTCGCGAAATGGTCTTATTGGAAGAGGGCCGTAAAACGCCTCACGGTTCATGTTGTGCCCGGCGGCCATTTTACGGCGATCACCGTCTATTCGAACCTCACCGTCCTGACGGAGCGCTTGCAAGCCTGTCTGGCTGAAGCCGAAGCCGAGTTGCAGTCGAGTCGATGATCCGGCTCACACCTGGCCAGCCTGGGGTTTCAGGACTTTGGCGCCTCAATGCCAATCGGTTTGTGGCAACGGGACGGGGGATATTGATTGCGGTGGCGGTCTGGGGGGTGTGGCGGTCGAGGGCGAGGTGGCCGGCGGTCGCCAGGACGATGATCAGGACGACCGGCCAGATGGAACGGCCGAGTAAAGTGCCGATGACCGCGAACAATTTCTTGCTGGCATGTTTGGTGGGCACAAACGCCGTGAAATATCGGAAGATAGCGGGCAACCCGTTAGCATCTACCGTTAGCAGCTACAAGTCATTCGTCGTAAGTGCCTCGTAATAAGCAGCGCGGTGAGGGAGGGATTCGAACCCTCAATTTCCTCTCTGTAAATGTCCAAAAAACGCGCCTATATGCACCGTGTATGCACTTTTTAACAGAGGAAAGGAGAGCAAAACGGCTGCGTAAGCGTGGCTCAACGTTGGTGGTTTCCGGCATTCCCACATGTGAGAATACCGCGACGTAGCGATGGGTCATCGGTCTCATCGTGCAAAGGTTATTTTGCCCCCAGCACGGAATCCTTCGCTGCCTTGCCGACCCGGAACTTCACGACGGTTTTTGCCGGTATCTTTAGGGATTCGCCGGTGGCTGGGTTCCTTCCCTTCCGGGCCTTGCGCTTCTGCTCTACGAGTTTGCCGATCCCGGGAAGGGTGAATTCACCCTTCTTCTTCGCCTCGCGGTAGGCGACGGCCGTCAATTGATCGAGGAGTTGGCCGGCGACCACCTTTGTGGTTCCGGTGGAGGTGGCGAGTTCGGTGAGGATCTGGGTCTTGGTCATGGTTGGGGATGGCACAGAGTCTGATTTCTATCTTGCCGGCCTTTTTGGTTCAAGCATTGCGAGAGTCCAAAGCCGACATCATTCACCTTGTGGAAAATTTTACACCAGGTTGACGCCCGTGCATCCGCGGTCATCATTGGGGATGGACCGCTTCCGAATATCTCCTCGCCCCAAGAATACCGGATGGACGCTTGCCAGCGATGTTCTGGCCTTCCCGCTCTGGTATCTCAACGTCGAGCACGCCGTCAGTTACGCCCGGTGGTGGAGCCGGGTGAATGGGGCCGTGGTTGAAATCTGCGACACCGCCGGCGCTGTGACGAAGACTGTCGAATGTCCCTCCAGCGCTCAGAACCCGTATTGACTGAACTGAGCTTCGAGTTATTCGATTTCCATGAAGACGAGACTCGCCGCGGTATTGATTTTGGCCACCTTGGTTGGCCTAATTTTTTTCTGGTTTCGACGCGGCGACGAGGTCCTAAACGAAAGACCGGAGCAAAAGATGCCCCCTCCGGTATCTTTGCCGACTTCTCACAGTGTAGCTCTGATGCAAGTGGCCATTAGCTACAATGCGATATCGGAAGCATTGGATGACATCAAAGAACTTCAATCGTTCAGCAAGAGCGCACGAGAAAAGCTGACGCTAAAAAAGCACATGAGCGCAAATGTTCCAGCCCCAACCTTGAAACACCCCTTGCGCATGGTGCGCAAAGATTGGGACGTCACCGTTAGTCAAGACACCGCCTATACGATAAACGTAGCAAGAACAGGCGGCTTCGCGTTTACTCCTAACGGGAACGGTTTGAGATTATCCGTCCCGATTGGTTTTTCCGGTCAGGTTGGTTTCACCGGAGACATAGCAAAAATCCTGAGCCTCAATAAGAAAGATTTTAGCGGTCAAATTGACCTAAACGTCGACATTTTGGTCGATGTGGATCCGAACTGGACTCCGATTGTGACTGTTAAACCGAGCTTTGATTGGAAGGACAAAGCCCAGATCGAAATAGTTGGCGGGATCTGGATACCGATCGCGAAATACCCAAACAACCCTTTGCAAAAGGCGCTTAACCGGGGGGCTGACCAGATTCGACAGCGGATCGCCAATGTTGACCTCAAGACAAAGATTTCGAAACTTTGGACAGCGAAGGCGTTTCCGTTAACGGAAAGAGGAAGGACATTCGGATATTGTAATGACGACCCGAAAATGCATTTTTCTCTGGCATTTCGATTCAATCGAGCCAGCTGACATTCGATATCGGTGCTTCAGGGGAAACGCAAATTTCAAACAAGCCGAATCCCGGAACCCCCGTAATTCTCCCTCTGCCTCCCCTCGAGCGGGCGCCGACGATTGTAAATCAAGTTGATTTACTAATCCCGATTCAAGCGGCTTACGATGATGTAAAAAGGACCATTATCGATAGCCTAAAGGGTATTACATTTGAGGGATCAACGCCAGCCGGTAACGCAGCAATAACATTCAGTATTGGTGAAATTTTTCCGGTGGATGATCGAGTCGCGGTCGGATTGAAATTTGAAGCGCAGTTTTCTCGCCAAAGTCTCAATACCGGAGGTTGGGTTTACGTGACGGCTAAGCCCGTCCTTAACGTCGAAAGACAGGAACTGGGCTTGGACGATATCGCTTTTACACGGATCATAGACAACGGTCTATGGAAGGCTGTTTCTTTCCTGTTCCAAGGCCCGATTAAAGATGCGATTAAAACGAAAGCGAGATGTTCACTGAAGGATGATGAAGCTCGCATGAAGTCAATGATACAGGCTTCCCTTTCAGACCCACGAATTCCTTTGGGTGTCAAGATTAGCTTTCAACCATCCTATATCGGGCTGAATTCAGTCCAGGTTGGCGGCGACGTTATTTCGGTAATGGCAGAGGTAAAAGGGCCTGCGTCTATCGAAGTGGCTCCACCTTCGTTGCTTAAAGATTGAACTCTCACTTACATGCCTTCAGAAAAACATGATCCGCATGAACGCCTTTGGACTATTCTCGGGACTGCAACGTGTTACATGTGCCTCAGTTCTTTTCTGCACGATCGTGGTTGGAATTTATCGCTGCCTCTCGATCTGTTCAAGGAATTCAAGCAAGGTGTAATCTCTCCAAGCATCATAGTGTGTTGGCCGATGATCGTCTTGACGAATTGGATTGCGATCAGGATTACGGAGAATCGCCGCAAGAACCTATTTTGGAGCCGAATGCCAATTGCCTTCGGCGTGTTTTCGGACACCGGAACAGTGGATTCCAAATTGTACTATCTCACTTTTTTGATTTTGTTTCACGTCCTTCCGGTTGTGCAGGTGCTTCATTTCGCTTGGCAGTTCTTCGTTGCCAATCCTCCAAAGCCAATCTTTTCGTTCGCTCCCGCGGACTTTTTTGACGGCAAACGCTATATTTATGAAGGAGCCTCGTACTATCGCGGATGGGAGTTTGCGCTCTTCTTGTTCCTCGGGGGAGCCGCGCTTGCCACGTTTGTCGTATTGGTATGGCGTCTGTACTTGGGAAGTGAGCGGAAGCCTTAATGTTCGTCGGCTGTTGGTGTCTAGAAGGTCATCGAAGCCGTCGCAGCCGGTCCACTACTCCCACGCTCGCATGACGCGCCCCCCTCCAACCGCGCCACCTTGCCCCGCTTCACCGCAGAGGCGATGAAAGCGAACCAGGTTCTCGTGGATTTGCTCAATGAATTCGGTCAGCGGAAAGGAGCGACCTCGGCCCAGGTGGCGTTCGCCTGGCTGCTGGCTAAGAAGTTTTGGATCGTTCCCATTCCGGGCACAACCAAGCTGGAGCGTCCGGAAGAAAACGTGAGATCGGCGGACTTGGAATTTACTCCCAAAGAGTGGCGTGACCTCGATCTCGCCGTCTCGAAGATTAAGTTACAAGGTGATCGATATCCCACCGACCAGCAAAAACAGGTCGGACGCTGAAAACATTACCTGTATGTCATCGACTGCATGAATCACCTCATAGCGTGGGGCAGCAACCCGACATAAGACGAAATTGATAAAAGGAAGGCGCTGGCCCTTCCCCGAAGCACGGGAGTCTTCTTGGATGACTTAGTTGAAGGCTTCTTCGCCCTTGTGGCGAGCTTCCTCCTTTTCGGCTTCGGCTTCATGGCGGATCGCCTCTTGGGCGATGGCCTCATCGTGCCGGGCTTCCTCGCCATCGGCTTTCACTTCATGGGTGAAGTTCTCACCCGACTCACGAGCCGTGTGCTTGATCCGCTCGCAGCCCGAGAAAAGAACCACTGAAGCGAGCGCCGCAATCAATGTGTTTGTTATCTTCATGTGCAGTTCCTATCTGTGCAAGGGGTTAACTACTTTGGCTGAATGCCTGGATAAGTAGTTCCTTGCACTGATACATATAACACCAGATTGCCCAACGCTACGGCAGGGGCTGCTAAAACGCACCTCTCTCCGTCACCGTAAAGCTAAACCGTCTGTCCCAGCATCTCCCGGAAGCGGGCGGCATTCTTGGGCGCGTAATTTGAGCGGTTATTATTGAACACGACGTGAACCTCATCCGCCTGAACTTCCAACCGGTTCACCCTCTCGTGGAGATCTTCCAGCTCCTGCTCGGAATAATCGTAATCGAATCGTTCAGCAACGGATTTTCCAGAAATATACCCGCGCTCGTTGCGGCCGTGGAGACGCAGGTACGCCACCCGTGGATTCGTCACGACGTCGATCGCCGGCATCACGGTGAAGTTTTCTGAATCCGGGGCGTCAACCGAAACCAACGTGACGTGATGATCACGAAAGAACCCGGTCGTCTCCCTGAGTTGATCGCCCTCGACCCAATTCCGGTTTCGCAGCTCCACTGCGACGGATCGAGGCGAGAGCTGGTTGAGCAATGCATCCAGTTCTCCGAGCCGGTTCTTCTTCGGAGAGAATGCCGGCGATAGCTGCAATAAAATTGAATCCATACGATTACAGGAGACACGAAGCGGCCGCTAGCCAGAACAAGACGACCTACCGATGGAGCGTGCTTGGCGTGCCGCCCCGCGGTGGGGTGGAGACAGGATGAACAGGGTTTGCAGGATGGGAGAAAGGGAGTGGAGCGATTACTTGAAGTTGAATTTGAGGGCGGTTTGGATGGGGTGACCGGTTCTGGAGGTGTTGATTATCAGGGTGATGGGGTCGTGATAGGCGGGGTCGATGGAGGCGCCTGAGCCGTAGGCGATCGTCATGGTGCCGTTACTATTGGCGTCAAAGATCTCGTAGGACTTGGTAAGGACGCCTGCGCCGATGAAGGGGAGGGACTTGCCGTTTGAGTCAAGGAGGGTCCAGCCGATACGAGTTATGGAATGGGTGCGGGTATCATAAACAAATACACCGATGTTATGGGGACCGATTTTTGATACGGCGGCGAAATATGTGCCGTCTGTGTTTTCGATTTTCCTGGTGACGAGTATGTCGGGCCAGAGGGTGCGGATTTGAGCAAGCCAGTCGTTGATGTTATCAAAGACGGCGTTGGAATCGTGGTCGAAGAGAGGGGTCGCGACTTGGGTGGAGCGAGGGTCGACTTGACCCTGAGGGGTAGCGAAGGCTGCGATGGGGAGGAGGAATGCGCAAATGGTGCGAAGGGTGAAGCGGGTGAGAATGTTCATCCGGGATTTCCCATTTGGCTTAATGTTCATGGTGAGTAGGGGTGGTTTTCTGCGATTTTCTCTCCGACCAGCGGCTTTGCAAGCTCGTCGCAGCCCGCAACGACGGTTTTTCTGAGACGGCGCAGGGTCCGTAAGCCGTTTTCTGCTCCCGAAGTGCGTTTTCTCCCGGTTGAGGAGACACCTCGACTGCGATTTCCGGGATTCCGCTGTGATTTAGGTTCATTTTCAGCCAGTTGCTGCCATCGTCAATCTCAGGCGCTCAATTGCCTCCAGGATGGCCCGGAACAACTCTCGTGGTACCGCCACTTCCGCCATCTGGAAGACCACCTTCTGGGCATGGCACACCACCTTGGCTCCGATCTTGATTAGTTTCTCCCGCAACGTCGTCAACGACCAGTGCCGCACCGCTTTGGGCAACACTGCCTGCCGATAAAAGCACTCCGAGCTTGCCGGCTCGCTGAAACGGCTCGACGGCTTGCAGAAATTTCTCCGCGGTCGCGGTTTCAATCTCAGGCGTCAAGATCACCCGGCCAGCCGAGGTGGTCTTCGCCAGCTTTTGGAGATCGGCCGGCAGCATCTTCCTTTCGCAGGAGTGCCGGGAGAGGAGCTTGTGCAGCTTCACGTTAAAGACGAAATCTCAAGGGGTGACGTGGATCCATTGATCAACCTGGCGCAGGTCGGGAATCCCGTAGAAGGACGAGTTCAACTCCACCATCTGGAACTGCTCAGCGTAGAATCGAAGCCGTTCACGGGCAGGCAATCCCTTGGGATACCAGTCCCTGACGAATTCTGGGTCGCTCCAACTGGCTGTTCCGATGAGGATATCGGGAGGCATGTGTCCGAAAATACCATGGGCCTGGCGCGACTGCAGCCAAAGTGCGGCACCCATCTGACTCGTCGAGCCCATTCAGGCTCCATTTCGTGAAAACTTCACCGGCTCAGGAGGCCATATGGGGGCTTCGGGCAAGACACATCGTGAACATACCCTTGCCTTCCTCCCGAGCCGGTCCCCTGATTTAAACACTTTCCCTCAATCGAAGGGAATCGGGTGCGCCTCTGCTTCGAGGATCAGAAAATCCCCGCCCTCACAGCCTTCGTAAGACCCAACACGGTTCGGATACCTCAAAGGTTCTCGGACTCGGGTTTAGTCTAGCTCAACTTTTCGCACGCGATTCTGATGAGGCGGCGACGAGCTTCTTGAGGTTCTCGTGCATTTCGCCTCTTCGGTAGAGCAAACCGACGTCCATGAAGGACGCTTTGGACAAGAAAGGAATGTAGCAAATACGGTCACCGGCAATAATTTTCGTAAACTCACCCACAACTGCGGGAGCGACGCCGCTTTCGACGGCCGTGATAATACTTAAGACGCCATCGCACTGCTGTATGAAATGGACCCGGGATTTGTTTACCCCCAAAACGCCTGCCACCCATTGATGATATTCAGGAAAATCAGAGGCGCAATAACCGACGAGCTTCTCGATAGGTACATCCGCGGGGCAAATCGATTGTAGATCAGCCCAAGGATTTGACTTTGCACAAATAATTCCTACTGAATGACGACGAAGCTGTTCAAACTTCAGCCCGCGCATCTCACCCGGTTTAGGACGCAGAGTAAGGGCAGCATCGAGTTTCTTTGTTTTGAGGCCCACGAGAATTTCGTTTAGAGAGAGATCGTGAAGAGTCAAAGGAGCCGCCGGTGCCAGTTCGTGGTATCGTCTCAAAATTAAAGCGATTATTGCCGAAGAAGGAGCTGGCGCATAGCCGATTTGAAGGTCCTTCTGACTCTGCTGAGCCAACTGTCGAGCGTCGGATTTGAGAACCTCCGCGTCCTTTACCAACCGCCGCGCTTTGACCAAAATCTGCTTTCCGACCCGCGTGAGCTGAACCCTCTGGCGGTCTCGGTCAAGTAGCTTAACCCTGAGCTCCGATTCAAGGTCTCGGATTTGGCGGCTCAGCGGAGGTTGCGAAACATGCAGTCGTTGGGCCGCACGGGAGAAATTCAACTCCTCGGCAACAGCAATAAAATAGCGGAGATGGCGTAGTTCCATACAGGTTCAGCTTATACCTTAAAGGCATCGCGTCAGGTTTCAAAAAGTATTTCCGATCGACGCTATTTTGAAGCACTTTTTTCACACGGTGGCCTCTCTCTGTCGAGCCGCTCGCAAGTGAGCTTCCGCTCGACAGGCGAAAGGTTCTGCGTAACAAGAATAGTCGTAACCCGTAAAAAGGAGACCTTTAGTATGAACCAGGAAATTGTCGACGTCATCAAGTCTTACGAAAAATCCCTTAATACCAGCGACACGCAAGCAGCCCTGGCGCTGTACGGCTCGGATCCCGTATTTATGCCAGAATACTCACAGGCTCTCGGCGGACGCGATACCGTCAAAGCCGGTTACGATTACGTGTTCAAGAACCTCAAGCTGAACGTGACCTTTACGATTCACGAGATTGTGGAAATGGGTGGTGACCTGGCTTACGTTCGCACCACCTCAGCCGGACAACAGGAAACGCTCGCAACCGGCAAAATGTCACAGGAGGCTAACAATGAACTGTTCATCTTTCGTAACGAAGATAAAAAGTGGAAAATTCACCGCTACCTGTTTGCCTCCTCCAATCCTCCACCCACTGAATAGACAACCATTTCAAATAAAACAATTCCCAATCTTTTACGAGTAAGAAAGTCACACCGGTAAGGTCGCCTTGATAAGAGGAGGTTCACATGGAATTGGTGCGGCTGTTGTAGTACGCCTGGTTGAGGACGGCGCCGACGAGGAAAACTGCAATCGCTCCTTACACTCGACCGTGGGCACGCGAATTTGGTCCTCGCGGCATTTTGGTGAACGTTATCCAACCCGGGGCCATTGATGCAGATATGAACCCCGCCACTGGGGCGTTTGCTCGGCTACTTACCCAGACCGCTGCCTTGGGCCGATCCAGAAAGCCCCACGACATCGCGGCCGCTGTCGCATTTTATCTGGACCTGATGCCAGCTACAACCGCATGTTACCATGCCTGACTCCAACGAACCTCGTCCCACATCCCCGGAGGTCGTCCAGCTATACAGCCGGAAGAATACCGAGCCGATATCCAACGAAGTCGCTTTTCCGCACTTGAGTGAGAGCGAAATTGCTGACGCGGCCGGTTTCGGAGAACGCTGCTCCTTTCGAGAGGGCGAGCCACTATTTTCTGCTGGGGATTATCCATTTTGTTCCTACGTCATCCTTTCGGGAGAGGTTCGCATCATTGATGTGTCAACCGGAGAAAGAGTCCCCTTCATCCGCTACGGCAGTGGTTATTTCACCGGTGATATCGATCTTTTTACGGGACGTCCGTCTGTGGTTACGTGTGAGGCGGCAACGGCGGTCGAAGCCACCCGTTTAACGCCCATCGCACTACGCGAGATGTTTGTCCGCAAGGCAGCCTTGGGAGAACGATTCTGGAGGTCGTTCCAACTCCGGCGGGAACTTCTGCTGGCCTCAGGTTTTTTGGGTTTAAGCGTCTACGGAGGCAAGAACGACAAGCCGACACTGGATACCATCGAACTGCTCTTCCGAAACAATGTTCCTCATCATTGGTTCGACACGGATGTGGCCGAAAATTTATCGACGCTCAGAGGGATCAAAGAAAACATCAAAACCTTCCCTGCGATAACCCGCGGCAACACCTTCCTCTTTGAGGCTCCAAGTCGCGCTCAATTGGCCGATCATATTGGGCTCCGTCGAAAGTTACCCGAAAGAAATTACGATATTGTGATCGTTGGGGCCGGGCCGTCCGGATTGGGCGCAGCAGTCTATGCCGCGTCAGAGGGCCTTTGCACACTTGTTCTCGATGCTCTCGGACCGGGCGGCCAGGCAGGCGCCAGTTCAAGAATTGAAAATTATCCCGGCTTCCCGAACGGCGTCACGGGGCGACAATTAGCGCATCTTTCCTATCTCCAGGCGCTCAAATTCGGCGCCGATTTTGTGGCACCAAGTAATGTTATCAAATTGGAACGGCGCAGCGATGGCCTGTACACATTGAGAACTTCCGAAGGTGATTCTGTTTCCAGCAGAACGGTGGTCATTGCGACCGGCGTCAAGTATCATCTGCTTAATGTCAGCGGCTTGGATGCCCTTAAAGGAATTGGTGTCTTCTACAAAGCGACAAAGGTTGAGGCACTGATTTGCGGAGACAGGCCCGTCCACGTTGTCGGCGGAGGGAACTCCGCTGGGCAGGCAGCAATGTTTCTTTCACGCTTCTGCCCCCGGGTTTCTTTGGTCGTGAGAGGGCACAACCTTCACAAAAGCATGTCCTCGTATTTGTCAGAAAGGCTGCTGGCTAATACGAAGGTAAGTATTCATTATTGCACTGAAGTCGTATCTGTGGAGGGCGTTGATAAGATACAGGCGCTTTCACTTCGTAATCATAAGGGACAAGTTACGCGAGAACCAACTGCCGGTCTTTTCATCTTTATCGGAGCCAAGCCAAGTACTGACTTTTTGCCTCCGTTGCTGACCAAGGATGACAAGGGCTTCATTTTAACCGGTGCGGCCATCGCCGATCTTCCCATTTGGAAAGAAGATCGGTTTCCCTGCCCTCTGGAGACAAGTCTCCCCGGAGTATTCGCGTCAGGCGACTGCCGCAGCACCACAACCAAACGTGTGGCTTTTGCGATTGGGGACGGGGCTCTCGCGGTGACGTGCGTTCACGACTTTCTCGGAACATACGCCGATGCTCAATGATTTGGTTGACGACCGTCATGGGAAAATTCATCTCTTACCACGATCGAGAGCAGTCTCTTGAAGGATATTTAGCCTGCCCGGACTCCGCGACTGATCTTCCTGGGGTAGTCATCGCTCCTACTTGGTTGAACGTCAACGGAAGCATCTGCAAGCGGGCGGATCGACTGGCTGAGTTGGGCTATGCCGCTTTCGTGCTGGATGTATTCGGAAAAGGAGTTCGCCCCGCACCGCCTCAGCACCCTATCGACGTCATTATGCCCTTCCTGCGGGATCGCCTGCTCTTTCGTCGTCGGCTTTTTGCGGGAGTGGAAACGCTCCGGCTTCAGCCGGAATGCTCCGATTCAAATCTCGCAGCCATCGGATACTGTCTCGGTGGATGTGCCGTCCTGGAACTGGCCCGCTCCGGCGCAATCTTGCAGGGCGTCGTTAGCTTGCACGGAGTGCTCAATTCTCCGCTTCCGGCCGAACCTGGGGCCATACGCGCCAAAATTCTCGTGCTTCACGGCGATGATGATCCTTTGGTGCCCTTTGAACAAGTGATTGCCTTTCGCGAGGAGATGCGTCGGGCCAAAGCCAATTGGGAAATAAATCTCTACAGTGGTGCGAAGCACAGCTTCACCGGTGAAGGCGTCGACGGCGCGAGTACCCCCGAAGCAGGACTTCACCCTCAAACAGAAATCAGGTCATGGCAGACCATGGTAGGGTTCTTGCAAGAGGTACTGAGAATGGATACCTGATAGCCTTTCATTTGGGTTTGAAAGATGCGCGGAAGTAGAGCACATCAGGGAGTGGGTTGGTGTAGTAAGGGTCTGTGCGCTCAAAACCGAAAGACTGATAGAGAGAAGTGGCAGAGCGCATGGATGCAAGCGTGTCCAAGAGGAGTGCGGTGTAGCCAGCTTCAGGTAGATCTCCAACCTCAGCCTGAGGATCTCCGGCAGATGCCGAACATGGGGATCGACCTTGTCCAACTCGCCGTCAGCCTCTAGGAACATGCCAAGGTCGGCGAACCCCTGGGCGGCTTCCAGATGGCGCTCTTCTTCGGGATCCAGGGACATGGCTGGGAGAAATCTATGCCATACTCCGCGCAGAGGGCGAGTCCCGAGTCTCGGGAGGCGATCCCAGATACATCCTGGACGCCGACGGAGGCGAAATGTGGGGCCACGATGGCGAGATGTTTCGGTGACGAGTGATATCCTGCGCCCGATCAAATTCCAAGAGTCGGGGGCAACAGCTCACAGCATCTCGGATCATCAACCCTGGCGCTGTTCACCAGCGGGGAAAAAGGCCCCACAGCCAGACGATGTCCCGCTCTCGAATTTATAGATATTACTTACAATTCAAAAACAGATTTAAACCAGAGCAAAACTGACTTCCCCGGAAAGTTTCTGCTTTTGAGGTTCCTGCCGCAGAGCGTGGATATAGGCTTGTTGGCCGTCCGCTTGCTCGTGGGGGGCAGCCTGTTCATAAAGCATAGGTGGGAGAAACTCACGACCTTCTCCATGATGTCCGCTCATTTTCCAGATCCGATTCACATCGGTCCTGTGCCGAGTTTGGCTATTGCTCTCGTCGCAGACGGAATCTGTTCGGTTTTGGTGATGCTGGGTTTGGCCACTCGCTGGGCGGCTCTGTTCGTGGCGATCAACATCGGAGTGGCGTGGACCCTGGTTCACCATTTCGCATTTTTCGCGAAACCGCAGGGAGATCATGGCGAACTCTGCCTTCTTTATATCAGCGTGTTCCTGGCCCTTTTCCTCGCTGGCGCCGGGCGTTACAGCATTGATGAATTGATTGCCAAAGGAAGGGAGATTCACTAAACGTCCCAGACCGCATTCAAGGCGGATCGTCCACAGGTGATGTTGGGCGTCATCACTCTCACCGAACTCGTTCCGGAGAATGATCCCGAGGGTCTCCGGATTATATTCGATCCCATTCTCCGCGTCGAAGGAATCGAGCCTTCAGCCGATCCATTTTTGGAGTCGCGGGCGGATGTATATTTGATGACCGAACGCCGCAGGCGAGCCGCTGGCAAATAGAGCTGGAATCATTTTCCCGATAGAAGCAAAGGGAAGGTCCGAGTCACTGCTGGCCCGACCGAACCGTCCCGAAGTGGCGGGCGGACATGAGGCCGAGGAGAAAAAAGCCGAGGAGGAAAAGAATGAGGGGGGTGTAGAGGCCGATTTCGATTCGGGCGAAGCCGAGGAGAGCGAGGGCGATGACGAGGTTAAGGAAGCCCCAGAGGAAATTCACGACGGGGTTGGAGTTGCCGCGGCCTGGAGGCCGCGCGAACGGGCTGGGGAATGGCTCGCCGCGCAATCCGCTAACGAGGTGCGGGATGGCGTTGCACAGGAACGCGCCGGCGAAGAAGTCGGCCACGAGGCGTAGGAGGATTGTGGGCGTCATACGGGAGATGTATCGTTTTTCGTAGCGCGGGCGGCGGGGTGGGGTTTCCTCCCCGTTACCAATCCGAACATAAAGCCGGGGCGAAATGAGGTTATTTTACGTGATACAGCATTTTTTTTCAAATCTGAATACCGGATCATGGAGCCGCAAGCCTTCCGCGAAAATGGTGGATTGACTCCTGCCCGAAAGGGCTAAACTGGCTGCTGCGATAAAGCTCGCTGGGTTGCCCCCTAAAGAGTCGCCCTCCTTCGTCTCCGATCTCTCCTGGCCGGCGGCTTTTGTGCTCGGAGCCATAGTCTCAACGCCGGACTCCATTGCCGCTACTTCTGTCTTCAAGAGCCTGGAAGTTCCCCGGCGCATCGTCACGATTCTCGAGGGGGAAAGCCTGGTCAATGACACGGTCGCGTTGGTTGCCTATCGGTTTGGGGTCGTCGCGGTGATTGCAGGGAAGTTCTCGCTCTCTGCAGCGGCTCTTGAGTTGCCGCTGGTCGCGATCGGCGGCGCCGCCATTGGCGGGCTGGTCGGTCTCGGGGTCGATTGGATACTGCGCAGGATCGACGATCCGCCGGTCCAGGTCACCATTTCGCTGCTGGCTCCCTATTTCGCCTACTTGCCGGCCGAGCGCTGTGGCGTCTCGGGAGCCCTCGCAATCGTTACCGCCGGACTCTTCATCGGATGGCGTTTGCCGCAAATGATTACGGCTCGCACACGCCTCGATATGACTGCGTTCTGGCAAATGCTGCTTTACCTGCTCAACGGCATTATCTTCATCTTCATCGGCCTTCAGTTACCCCAGGTGATGGAGGGCCTGCGGCATAAGTCCTGGGGCAGATTGATCTTGGAGGGCGCGGTGATAAGCGCCGTGGTGATCGGAGTCCGTTTTCTTTGGATGTTTCCTTCCGCTTATTTGCCGAGGTTTCTCTTCAAGAAGATTCGCACCCGCGACCCTTACCCCGATTGGCGTCATCTGGTCATCATCGGCTGGTCGGGAATGCGCGGGGTCGATTCGCTCGCGACTGCGCTGGCATTGCCCTTCATCACTGCGGCAGGCGCGCCATTTCCCGGACGGGACACGATCGTTTTCATCTCGTTTGTGGTGATCCTTGTCACCCTCGTGGCGCAGGGTATAACGCTGCCTTTCCTAATCCGAATGCTGAACGTGAAGGGCGACGGCAAGGCGGATTGCGAGGAATACATCGCACGTGTGACCGCGAATCAAGCGGCGGTGGCCTATCTCGAAGATCTGGCGAAGTCGGATCCGGAACACCGTGAGCAACTGAACCTTCTCCAAGCCCAATACCGCGAACGCCTCGCGCAGCTCGAATCCAGCGAAGACGCCGCCGGCACCTCAACCAGCGAACGGGATCGTCCCACTTCTCCATTCCACGAATTCGCTCTTCGGGCTTTGCGGGTCGAACACGATACGCTCATTGATTTGCGTAACAAACACCGGATCAACGACGAGACGCTGCGCTCGGTTCAACGGGACGTGGACCTCGCGGAAACCCGGCTCATCGAAAGAGAACGCTGAAACCCCAGCTTTTCGGGGGGATGGCCGGCGTGGCGACCGCGAAGCTTCAGGACGCGAATTAAAGATAGGTTCCAAGGATTTCGTGAACACAAGTGACCGCGAACGCCCCATCTCCGACGGCGAAGGCGACCCGTTTGGTGGTACGCGAACGGCAATCACCAGCGACGAAAACGCCGGGGCACGAAGTTTCGAGCGGCTCTGGTCTTCGACTATTGAGCGGCCATTTGCCGGCCGACACGACGTCCGAGCCCGTAATCACAAATCCCTTCCCGTCTTTTAGAATCGCGTCGCCCAGAAAATCAGTGCATGGACTGGCTCCGATGAAAATGAAGATGCCGCTGCTTTCTTCGACGTTTGATCCTTGACGACGCATCGAACCCTAACGAGTTCTCAAAGGACGAGTATATTCAGCGCGAGCATCCCCGTTCCGTTTTGTGTCTGCCCCTTGTAAAGCAGACGCATCTGGCCGGGGCGTTGTATTTCGAGAATCGCCTGGCCGCCGACGTCTTCACGCCATCCAGGCGTGAAGTTTTGAAAATGCTCGCCCCCCAGGCCGCGAATTCCCTCGAAAACGCGTGTCTCTATGGTCATTTGCAGCGGGAAAATGCGGAGCGAAAACAAGCCGAGGAAGAAATGCGAAGGCAGAAGGCCCATCTCGATGAGCTGTTCGAGCTGGCGCCGGCCCCAATCGCGTTGTTGCATGAGGACGGCTCAATCCTGCGAATCAACCTGGAATTCGAGAGCCTGTTCGGCTATACCCCCGACGAATTGGTGGGGATGAATGCCCTTGACTCGATTGTCCCTGAAGAAATGCGGGCGGACTTCGAAGAAAACAAGAGGCTCCTCAAAGCCGGCGAAAGGATCGATAAGGAGACGGTGCGAAAGCGCAAGGACGGCAAACGATTGACCGTTTCTCTTGTTGGTGTCCGTGTCCCACTGCCTGACGGCAAAGTCGGCGTTTACGCGATCTACAATGACATTAGCGAGCGCAAGAACGTAGCGGATGAGTTGCGCCGCAAAGAAGCGTTCCTTGCAGAGGGACAGCGATTAAGCAAGACCGGCAGCTACGGCTGGAAGGTTTCCACGGGCGAACTATTCTGGTCAGAGGAGACTTATCGAATCTATCAATACGAGCCAACGATGAAACCGATCATCCCGATGGTGTATCAAAGGGTTCATCCGGACGACCTTGACCGCATGGAAGAGACATGCAAGCGCGCGGCGCGGGAGGGGAAGGATTATACCCATAAATTTCGCGCGGTGATGCCGGATGGTTCCATCAAACACATTCAGATCGTGGCTCATTCCTCAAGAGACGAATCGGGCAATATTGAGTATGTCGGATCGGTGATGGATGTTACGGAACAGAAACAGGCGGCGGACGCGTTGCGCGCCTCGGAGAGATTGGCCCGCGGCCAGGCGGAGGCTCTCTCCCAAGCTCTGGACGCAATTGCGCGGGAAACGTCCCCCGATCGGATCGTCGAGCTTGTTTTGCGAACGATGATCAAGCAGTTGGATGCCCACAGCAGCAGTGCCTGGCTGTGGGATGAGGCGAGCGGGCTGATGAATTTGGAGTTCGTGCTGGAGGATGGCGAATTCAAGACGAAGTCCGATGCGGCGCTCACCGCAATCGGCGCTTCGCCGAGTTACGAAGGGGGATGGCCGTGTCCGGAAATGTACCGAGATGGAACCCCCCACATCCTTGAAGACATCCGGGAGGGTCCGGATTTTCCGTGGCGTGCCAACTTGTTGGCGAAAGAGGTGCTTTCCATGTTGTCCGTTCCAATGCTCGTGGCCGGCAAGGTGGCGGGCGTGATCGAAATCCGGTTCGCGCGGAAGCGCGTGTTCATGGCGGAAGAAGTGGACCTGGCCCAGGCGCTGGCCAATCAGGCGATGCTGGCAATTCAGTTGACGCGTCTTTCCGCGGAAAGCCGCCGGTCCGCCGTGACCGCCGAGCGCAATCGGATGGCCCGCGACATTCACGATATACTCGCGCAAGGATTAACCGGGGTGATTGTGCAGTTGGGAGCGTCCGCCGATGCTACGTCCAAAGGACTTCCGGATGAGGCCCGCGAGCATATTGACCGCGCTAATGAAGTCGCCCGGCGAAGCTTGGGCGAGGCAAGACGATCCGTGCAGGCTCTACGGTCGGCCGCGTTGGAGCAGGAGGACTTGTACGGGGCGATGGACACGCTTTTCAGGCGGATGACGACGGGTACGAACCTCGGGTTTGACCTGGCTTTGCAGGGCGAACCCAAGCCGTTTCCGGCTGAATGGGAAGATAACCTTTTGCGGGTTGCGCAGGAGGCGTTGACCAACGTCCTACGGCACGCGCAGGCCAGTCATTTCGAGGGACGGATAGTGTTTGCCACAGGCGAGGTTCGCCTGAGTTTCTCCGACAATGGACGCGGCTTTGATACGGAAGGCAAATCTGATGGGTTTGGTTTGACGGGGATGAAAGAAAGGGTGGAGATCATCGGCGGGAAGATACTTGTTCAAAGCACAATCGCCCGGGGCACCGCGATCCTGATTTCACTACCGTTGGAGAATCATTTGGCACCGATCGACCCATGAATGCGACATCCAAAGCTCTTCGCAAGGACGTGCCGGAAAACATAATCCGGGTTCTCATTGCCGACGATCACGTTGCGGTGCGGGAAGGATTGGTGGCAATGATTGGCCGCCAGCCTGACATGATGGTCACCGGAGAGGCCGCCAACGGCGCGGATGCGGTTGATCTGTGGCGGAAGCAGAGTCCGGACGTCACATTGCTCGACCTGCGCATGCCATTACTGGACGGTGCGGACGCGATTGGAAAAATCTGTCATCAGGATGAATCCGCCCGCATCGTGGTGCTGACGACCTTTGATACTGACACGGATGTTTCCAAGGCGATCAAGGCTGGAGCGAGGGGCTATCTACTCAAGGACGCGCCGCTGGAGGAGCTATTGGAATGCATCCGAAGGGTGCATGCCGGCGAAACCTTTATTCCATCGCCGTTGGTGGCGAAACTCACCGAGGGCCTGCGGAACGATCCTCTGACCGCCCGGGAGCTCGACGTGCTCGCTCTCCTGGCCCGCGGCAGGAGTAATAAAGAAATCGGGGCCAACCTCTTCATCTGCGAGACAACGGTGAAAGCGCATCTGCGGAATATCTTCACGAAGCTGAACGTGCTCAGCCGCACCGAGGCCATCGCCGTGGCAAACCGCCGCGGGTTGGTCGAACTTTAGCAGTCGCGGAAATCCGCCTCGGCGAATGCATATTCGCGAGATTCGGCCCGATTGGCGCTAAATCGGTCTCGTTCGAAAGAACTAGAATACCCCTGTCCGTAGGTGCAGCGAAGTTCTGCTCCAACGGTCAATTGTTCCGAATGCAGTGGGCTGTTAAACCGATTATCTGCCGCTCAGTCCGTAACCCAACAATCGAGAGCAGGTCAGGAAACAAACCCAAAACGTGGTTCTTTAACTGAAAAGGAGAATGATTATGACTCAACATATTAAGAACGTGGTCCTTGTGCATGGAGCCTTCGCTGATGGCTCCGGCTGGAAGAGGGTCGCTGACATCCTCAAGAATGATGGCTACAAGGTGTCGGTGGCGCAGCCTCCCGAGACTTCGTACGCCGACGACCAAAAGTACACGAAGGCCGCGATCGACGCCATGGGCGGTCCAGTGGTTCTGGTCGGCCACAGCTACGGCGGCTCCATCATCACCGAGGCCGGCAATCATCCAAACGTTAAAGCGCTTGTCTATATTGCCGCCTTTGCCCTCGATGAAGGTGAAAGTTGTGCGTCGATTGAACAGGCCGTGCCGCAAGCGTCCAAGGCGTTCAAACCGGACAACAACGGGCTGTGGTGGATTGACGAGGCGCATTTCGCCGCCGACTTCGCAGCAGACATTCCACGGGATGAGGCGGAGTTCATGGCTATATCGCAGGTGCCAATTTCCACCGACTCGTTCACCCACACGGTTAAAAATCCCGCCTGGAAGCACAAGCCTACTTGGTACATGGTGGCCACCGAAGACAGATCGATCAACCCGGATCAGGAGCGCATGATGGCAAAGCGCGCCAAGGCCAAGACGGTCGAAGTGAAGGCGAGCCATGTCGCCTACATGTCTTTCCCGAAGGAAACAGCCAAGCTCATTGAAGAGGCTGCAACCTCTGCACCCGTCAATCAATAGCACGCTAAAATAAACGAACTTGGAAAGGATCCCGTATCAAATGAAAACGAGCATCGTCTTTTGTCACGGAATTTGGGCAGATGGCTCATGCTTTAGCAAAGTAATCCCCCCACTTCAGGCGCAGGGATACGAAGTGATGGCCGCCCAATACGGCCTCGACACTCCCGAAGGCGATGTCGCCATGGTAAAAGCGACGCTGGGGCGCGTCAGCAGCCCAGCCATCCTCGTCGGCCACTCTTACGGTGGAAGTGTCATTACTGCGGCAGGAACCGATGACCGGGTTGCAGGGCTCGTCTATATCGCCGCGCTTGGGCCTGATTCTGATGAAACTTCGCAGGGCCAGCAGGCGAAGTTTCCCACGACCGACGTGTTTAAAAACATCGAGGTAGCAGACGGCCGCGTTTGGTTGCGTCCAGAAGGCGTCGCGTGTTTTGCGGGAGACTTATCGGAGCAAGAGCAGAAGCTTGTCTATGCGACGCATTATGCGCCCGCTGCGGATCTGTTTAGCCGTAATGCTCCGGGCGTCGCCTGGAAGTCCAAGCCGTCATGGTACATCGTGGCCAACAACGACCGCACAGTTCACCCGGAACTGCAACGCTTCGCAGCGAAGCGCATGGGTGCGTCCACTCATGCAGTGGACAGCAGTCACGTCCCGATGCTGTCTCACCCCGATTTTCGTCATCAATGTTATCCGCGCCGCCATAAAAGGCGTTCAAAAATTAACCGCAACGACGTGAATTCGTCCCGGTGTGTTTCGCCGGAAGTAAAGCCGAATCCTCCTGGAGGCCAAAAAGATCGGAAGTTCGAGATTTTGCCGCCGTGATTTAGGTCGCAAGCCGAAAGGAGGATTCGATTTTTAAAAAGGAAAAATAGAACCGCATGAAAATCATCTACTACGGCCACTCCTGCTTCGCCGCCGGAATCAATGGGAAACACCTGCTGTTTGACCCATTTATCACCCAAAATCCTCTCGCAAAAGTGGTGGACATCAAAGAAATCAAGGCAGACTACATCTTTGTGTCTCACGCCCATTTCGACCACATGGCAGATGCCGTCGCCATCGCCAATCAGACCAATGCCACCGTGATTTCCAATTATGAAATGGCTTCATGGTTCGGTAAAAACGGCGTCAAAAACGCGCAGCCGTTGAATCCAGGCGGGACCTATTCATCAGATTTTGGCCGGGCGAAATGTGTCAACGCCATTCATTCCAGTTCCTTGTCCGATGGAACCTACGGCGGCAGCGCCGGCGGTTTCGTGGTCGAGTCTGCAGATGGCAGTTTTTATTACTCCGGCGACACGGCTCTCATGCTGGATATGAAACTCATCAGCGAAACAACCAAACTCAAATTTGCCATCCTGTGCATAGGCGGGACTTTGACCATGGATATCGACGACGCCATCCGTGCCGCCGGCTTTCTGCAATGCAAAGACGTCATGGGTGTGCATTACGATACGTTCCCGCACATTAAAATTGACCACGCCGCCGCGAACGAAAAGTTCCGGTCGAAAGGAATGACCTTGCACCTGCTCCCGATTGGCGGCTCAAAGGATTTTTAAGCATTTGTTTGCCGGCCTTTGGCGACAAACGGTCTAATTTCATCCGCCAGTTGCGCGGGCTGGGTCGATACGCTCGCCTGGCTTGAGCTCTCGGAATATCCCGGCGTAAGATTTCAGGGCAAAATCGCCGATGTCGCCGGCATTTCGATGCGGTCGCACCAGGGAGCGAGTTGGCCTTGGGGCCAGGCGGCGAAGTTTCCGGCATCGAGAAGCCGCCGGCTTGTCCCGGGCGGAATTAGCCTGCCGGACTTGCCTGGCTCATATTGGAGCGGACAGTTCCTGGATACTTGGATATCACTTTCAAAGCGAGCGGATTACGCGCATCAGATTTTTGATCTTACGATGCGCGGTTTTTCTCCCTTCCTTGAGATTTTGCTCGAGCGAGAGACCCACGAAGAAAGTCACGATCATCTCCGCGATTGTGGCTGCGTTCAATTTTGTCCGCTCGGCGTTTATGTTTTTTGCGAGCAATCGCTTCAGATGCCCCAAACTCATTGCTACCATCTCCTGCGCTTCCGGCGGCACGACCGCGAGTTCGCGCATTGAGTTGATCGCAAAGCAACCTGTCTGTCCATCAGGGCAATCCAGCACAACTTGGAGAAAGCGGTCGACGTTTCCCCAGCCGAGCGGTTCCCTGGTCAACAGCTCTTTGCCGTGACGATTCTCGATATAATATTTCAGGCTCGCGAGATAGAGATCCTCCTTGCCTTTGAATTCCGAGTAAATGCCTGACTTGTTGACGCCAGTGGCCCTTTCCAGCGCTTGAACACCGGTGTCTGCGAATCCATGTTTCCAAAAAACCGGTACCGCCTTCTTCAGGAGGCTGGTTCGGCTGAATTTTTTCGGTCTGCCTACGTTACGAATGCCTCAACATCGCAGTTTGGAGCGGCAGGGTAAAATAATTCTTGCGAAAAACATCCACGCGCCTATTCTGAACCGAACAGTTCATAAAAGCCCGGAGTCCCGGTTGGGTGTTTATCTGGGCAGACGCCATTATGAATACGCCATCTCAAAAAATCGCTCTCGTAACCGGGGCGTCGCGTGGCATTGGACGCGCGACGGCCCTGGCGCTTGCCGGCGAGGGCGCTCGGGTTCTTGTCCATTACGGCAACTCCGCTCCGGAGGCCAGATCAGTCGTCGATGAAATCCGTGCCGGAGGCGGCAATGCGGAGGCCCTTCAGGCCGATCTGGGAACTTCTGACGGCCCGCTCCAACTGGCTCGCCAAGTTCGAGCCGTCATTGGAGAGCGTTTGGATATGCTCGTTCTAAACGCGGGAATCGCCAAGGCCGCGGCATTCGAGGATCACAGCATTGAAGATTTTGACAAGCTGTTCGCAACCAATGTCCGGAGCCCTTTCTTTCTGTTCCAGCAGTTGCTGCCGCTCTTCGGCGAAGGCTCCAGCGTGATTCTCGTCTCGTCGCTTGGGGCGAGGTTTGTGCCCGGCAACCCGGGGCAGGCTGGCGCTCCTTCGCTCCCGGCTTACGCGGCGACAAAAGGAGCGCTGGATACTTTGGTGAAGCACTGGGCGTTTGCCTTGGGGCCACGGGGAATTCGCGTCAATGCGGTGGCGCCGGGCGTGATCGCAACGGATATGTCGCATTTCACCAAAACAGACGCGGGACAACAATTGACCCTCGGCATGCAGGCGCTGAAACGCATCGGACAAGCCGATGACGTAGCCGATGTTATTGCATTCCTGGCGTCCGAAAAGGCCCGATGGATAACCGGGGTCATCCTCCCGGTAGACGGTGGCTCCAAGCTTTAAGACTAACAAATACAAACGGTCGAAGGAGCAAAACATATGAGTAGTAACAACGGACAGAAATTGGCCGGCAAGGTCGCGCTGGTCACTGGAGGGTCGCGTGGCATCGGCGCAGCGATCGCCAAGCACCTGGCCACAGACGGAGCAAGCGTTGCTCTTACCTATTCCAAGGGGGCGGATGCAGCCGCAGCGACCGTCAAGGAGATTGAGCTCTCCGGCGGAAAGGCGATTGCAATTCAAGCGGATGCCGCCGATGCCGATGCCGTGAAAGCCGCGGTCGAAGAGGCCGTCGCCAGGTTCGGGCGATTGGATGTCCTGGTAAACAATGCCGGCACGGCCATCCCGAAACCGTTCGAGGAGACGACTCTGGAAGAGATGGATCGGGTGATCGACATCAACATCCGCGGCGTATTCGTCGCGACGCAGGCGGCGCTGAAGCACATGAAGGAAGGCGGTCGCATTATCATGATCGGGTCGGCTGTGGGCGAACGTGTCGCCGCGCCCGGTCTTGTGCCCTACGCGGGCACGAAGGGAGCGGTTAAGATGTTCACCCAGGCGCTGGCCCGGGAAATCGGGAGCCGGGGCATCACGGTCAACAACGTGCAGCCGGGCCCGATCGACACGGAATTAAATCCAGCCACAGGCGATTGGGCGGTGCCGCAAAAGGCCGCCACAGCACTCAACCGCTATGGGCATGTTAACGATATCGCCGCAATGGTGGCGTTCGTCGCCGGCCCGGAAGCGTCCTACATTACGGGAGCAAACCTGACAGTCGATGGCGGCATGAACGCCTGAATCGCAGCTTCAACCGGCAATGGAAAATGAAACTTACTGGTAACACAATTATCGTCACTGGCGGCGGTTCGGGCATCGGTCGCGGTCTCGCGGAGGCGTTTCATAAGCTTGGCAACAAGGTGATTTCGGGACGGCGGCAGAAGAACCTTGCCGAGACAATCCAGGCGAATCCTGGCATGGAATCGGTCGAACTGGATGTCGCGAGTCCGGCCAGCATTGCTGCGGTCGCCCGGGAATTGACGGCGAAGCACCCGAATCTGAACGTCCTGATCAATAACGCGGGGATCATGCATATCGACGATGTCTCGGGTGGGATCGACGACGACGCGGCGGTGGCGACGGTTACCACAAATCTGCTTGGACCAATCCGCATGACTGCGGCGTTGGTCGAACACCTGAAGAAACAGGAATCGGCGGCGGTGATCAACCTTTCGTCTGTCCTCGGGTTCGTACCGCTGGCAATGGCGGCCGTTTATTCCTCCACCAAGGCAGCGATGCACTCCTACAGCCTGTCGCTCCGGTACAAGCTTCGCCGCAGCTCGGTGAGCGTATTGGAAATCGCGCCGCCGTGGGTCCAGACCGATCTACTCCACAGCAACAACGAGCCACGGGCGATGCCGCTGGCTGAATTCATCGACGAAACAATCAAGGTACTGGGAACCGCGTCGGAGGAGGTGTTGGTCGAACGTGCGAAGCCGCTTCGCGACAGTGCCGGGCCGTCCGAGGGAGCTTTGTTCAATGACATGATGGCGCGGCCGGCGGCGTGACCGTTTGGGACCGTTTAGAAGAATCCAACTGGAAACATGGATCACCTCATTTCCCAGCCGTTTTTCACTCCTGTTCGCATGGGCAAGTTGGAGTTGCGGAATAGGATCGTTATGGCCCCACTGACTCGCATGCGCGCGGCTAATGCCGGTCATGTGCCGACCGAACTGCACGCCGAATACTACGCTCGGCGCGCCTCTGCCGGTCTCATCATCGGCGAATGCCTGAGATCAGCCCCGATGCTTACGGTTGGGCGGATACTCCCGGTCTTTGGAGTGCGGAGCAAGTTCGGGGATGGCGTGGGGTGACCAATGCGGTTCACAAAAAAGGTGGCTTGATGTACGCCCAGCTCTGGCACACCGGCCCGATGTTGCATCCCGATTTCTTCGATGGGGCTCCACCGATGTCCGCATCCAACGTGAATCCGGAGCAAGAGAGCGTTACCCCTTCAGGACGGAAGCCTACCGTAGCTCCCCGCCCGATGAGAAAAGAGGAAATTCGCCAGACCGTGGCTGATTTTGGAACTGCGGCAAAGAATGCCATGGAAGCGGGATTCGATGGTGTGCAGATCCAAGCCAACTACCTGTATCTCATCGCTCAATTCCTGAACAGCGCAACGAATCATCGTAAAGATGAGTATGGCGGCTCCACTGTGAATCGAGCTCGCTTCCTGTTTGAAATCACGGAGACCGTTCTCGAACACTTAGAGCCAGGACGAGTCGGCATAAAAATTGGACCAATGAACATACCGAGTTTAACGCCAGGTTACAAACCACGCGACGGAAGCAAGGCCGGTTCAGTGAAGATATCGGGGCCTTTCGCCGCGAATGCCGACACTCTGCCCGACATGGAGTACGTAATAAAAAGGCTGAACGACTATGATCTCGCGCACCTGTTGCTCATGGGAGCAAACACAGACTTCATGGGAAGCCCACTGGAGCAACTGGCCGGCGACGGCATGTTCCAGCACTTTCGGCCCCTCTTTCACGGACACCTCATCGCGAATGTCGAGATGACTCAAGAGCGTGGAAACCGCCTGATTAAAGCAGGACTAGCGGATTCCATTGCGTTTGGCCGGCCTTACATTGCCAACCCGGACTTGCCGGAGCGCTTCGCCGCCGGAGCGCCGCTGGCCGAAGTGGACTGGAGTACCGTCTACGCCTCCGGCCCCGCCGGCTACATCGACTATCCGGCGCTCGAATCGGCCGCTGTCTGAACACCATCAAAACCCGTAACTCAAGGAGAGATATGACCACTGCAAAGATCACCACCACCGAGCAAAACAAGGCCCTCGTCCTGGAAGCCTTCGACACCCTGCTCAACAAGCGCGACTATGAGGCGGCTGAACGGTATTGGCCGCCCAACTATATTCAGCACAGCGCGCACATCGAACCGGGTCGCGACGGATTGTTCAACCTGATCCGGAGCGCGCCCGACACGTTGCGTTACGAGCATCAACTCATCCTCGCGGAAGGCGACTACGTTATCATTCATGGCCGCTTTTCGGGCATTGGCCGTCCCGTTGCCTGGATCGCCGTCGATGTAATCAGGATCGAGGAGGGGCGCCTCGCCGAACACTGGGACGTCTTGCAAGACGAGGCGACAAAAGCCGAATCGAAGAGCGGCCTGCCAATGTTTGGCGACCGCTTCCCCGGTTGAACGGCAGCCGTACGGCTCGAGATATGATTTCCGAAATCTGCCGGCCCACGCCTGGAGAACCTAAAAAAACCGACAAACCATGAAAACTAATATGCGTGCAATGAGAGCGGAACAATTCAGCGGTTATGAAGCGTTGACGCTTGTAGATCATCCAAAACCGGTGGTCGGGGACGGAAAAGTCCTGCTGCGAATGAGCGCAGCCGGTGTCACACCGCTCGACTATACGATTCTCTCCGGCCAATTTCACCACTCGAAGGCGCCCCTGGTCCTAGGCAACGAAGGAGCAGCTGTGGTAGAGGAGGGAGGCGGAACGGAGTTTCCTGTCGGCTCACGCGTGATGTTCTTTGGCGCCTATGGCGCATTTGAGGACGGAACCTATTGTGAGTGGATTGCCGTAAGGAAGGAGGACCTTTGCCTGATTCCCGACAATATCGACGACGTGAGTGCCGCGGGTATCCCCGTCGCGTATCTCACCGCACAGGTGGCTCTTACCCGGGCTGGTTTTCGGGCAGGCAAGACCGTGCTTGCGCCAGCGATCGGAGGATCGATCGGCAATGCAGTGACGCAATTGGCGCGAGCCTTGAGCGCAAAACACGCCATTTCAAGCACGACCAATAATGCGAAAGCCGTGCAGGCGAAGGCGCTCGGATTCAACGAAGTAATCGACACCTCCTTGGAGAAATTGAGTGACGGCGTACGTCGTGTCACGGACGGCTACGGTGCAGACATTGTCATCGACGGGATTGGTGGTGAAATTTTGAGCGAGGCGCTCAAAACGCTCGCGTTCGGAGGAAGCCTTACAACACTGGGATATTCCGCAAGCCGTAAGGCGACCATTGACGTGACCGATCTCATCGTGCCACAGGCCAGCATCCGGAGTCTCAATATGTTCCGCCAACCGCAGGCGGCGATCACTGACGCGTGGAACGTCATCGTCCCTCTGCTTCAATCGGGCGCGGTCAAACCGATCGTCGCCAAGACGTTCCCTTTGGTCGAAGCGGCTGAGGCTCTGCGTTATCTCGTTGAAGATCGCCCCTTCGGGAGGGTAGTTCTTACAGTCTGACGACAATTGATGGGGGAAAACTTAACAGGTATCCGCTCCGCAATTAGCGAAGGGTTCGCATTACGCGCAAGCGTGGTGCGAACACAAGTTGTCAAATCAACCCAACTACGCTCGGACGAGCTTACTCAGAGAGAGGAATCAATGACAGCCAAAAAGGCGATTCGGCTGGCTTCGCTGGTCACGGCAACCAATGTCTTGGTCGCGAGCGGCTTTTCCATCGCGGCGATCATTTGTCCGCAATACCTGGTCCCTGCCGAATCCGTTCCAACGGAGGCCTCGTTGCTATTGGCGATGTACGCGGCGGCGCGCACAATCCCTCTGGCTTTGTTCGCATTGGGAGCGATCTACAAGCAGGCGACGCCTGCGTTGCTGATCCTGGGTGCTCTCGCCGGCGCCATGCAATTGCTGGATGCCGGAATCGGTCTGTTTGAGCATGATCTTGGGAAATGCGCTGGGCCGCTCTTTATCTCCGTCCTCCAATTCTTCGTGGTGTATCTGCTTCACAGATCCGTGCGGATCACGCCGCAAACCAAGTGCGGATAAACGCAACATTGTCGTCGATGGGATCGGTGGTGAAGTCTTGTGCCAAGAAGCAGTGGATTCTTGGACTCGACAAGACCGAAAAAATGCCTATCTGAAGACACGATGCCAGTACCAAAGGCGCTTCCAATCCTGAATTGCCGGCGTCTACCGGCATTATTGAATACGGCCGAGACAGCGATCTTCCTCGGTTTTCAAGAGCATGACATCGCGCCGTTGGTCGCTGCCAAGCTGCTCACGCCTCTGGGCAAGCCCCCACCGAACGCACCGAAATACTTTGCCGCCATCGAGGTCAAGGCGTTCACGGAGAATCGAGAGTGGCTGGATCGATCGACGAAGGCGATTACGAGCCACTGGAAAAGGAAGAACGCTGTCAAGGCGGGGCGAGAGGCACCCTCAAGCAAGAGAGGTGTTACGATTTGAAAAGGGCAGGGTGATCGACGGGTCCCGGGCTTCGCGGGGCCATGCCTTTGAAGTATCCGTTCTCAAAGGGGTCCGCCGTCAATGCCACGCCCAAGGCCCAATCTGACCAAAGGGCGACCGCTTCCCGGTCGTATCTGGCGGGATCCGTCAACATCCGCTGTCTCAACTCGGCCACAAGCGCCCTGATTTCCGCGGCCTTCTTCCAGCCCTTTACTTCGCTGAACAGGCCGTCCCGGAGCTCCTTCTCTCTTTTGATCCGCGCTTCTTGCTCTTCGCGTAATCGCTTTTCTTCTTCCCATTGGTGGTGCCGCGCCTCTTGTTGCAATCGACGCTTTTTCAGGTGATCAGATGTGATTTTCAGGCCAGCGATAAAGTCCGGCAGCTTGGATTCCAGCCTCTGGGTCTTTCCGTCACCCCACGTCCTTCGCGTCCCATCAAAAAAGTAATCGGTGATTTGAAGCACCAGTTGCCCGTTCGGATTGAACTTGTAATGCGGTCTGTACCACGGGTCCGATTTGTCTCTGCCGGGCTGCTCGATCTCGGTCCGGTCCGTCTTCTCGGCTATTTCGAAATGAACCGGATCGTTTCCGATACTCACTCGCGTAGTCGCCTCTTTGTCCGAGGATTCAACTGCCCAGCCTCGGTCGAGGCACGCACGCAGCAGCGCCTCCATTATGCGCAAAGCCCTGGGCGTCGATTGGCGGCTCACGGTCACCTTTAACGCGCCGGGCTCGTTGATATATACCAGCCCGGTGTCACCCGGCTTTCGAGCCTCGAGGGCACGGCGGGTTGTCGAGATCAACGGATGGCATCCGCGAAGATCGCTGGGAATCTTGATGGGTTCGGCTACCACGCTACCGTCGATTGAAGAGATCAGACTGATCTTCGGAAACACTTGGTTCCTGCGGGGGTCGATGGTCGCGGTTTCTGGAACGTCTGCGGTTCGGGACGGAAGCGGCAGGCGTTGTGTACGCTTGCCATGAGCCAGCTTCATCCAATGGCCGCGTCCCGGCACCGGGACGTTGAGCTTCTTGCAGACCTTTGCGATTGCGTTTCCTGAGACTCCGAGTTCCTTTCCAAGGGTCAGCATCGGCTTCTTCCAGACGAGAGCGTAAAGTTCCTGGCGAGTCAGCGTTACGGCGGTTTTGTCGGTTTGCATAGGCCGGCAGATTGTGCTCCCTCGACTTCACGGATCGAGTGGAAAAAGTCGGACTCCACCGTTACCGCCGAGCGTAATCCCGCGACGTGTTAACGAGAACGTTAGGGGACAGATTTGACAGCCCAGCAAACCCTGCCATCTTTCACGTCCTCCCAGAATTGGAAATTTACCGGCGGTAGCGTGTCAATCCGTTGAAACTTGGGCGAGAATCCGAGTGAGGTTAAAATCCTCGTCTGCCGATATTCCCTTGCTTTCGCCCGTAAAAAAACTCCATCCCCATGGCCACATCCGCTCTCGACCAAATCCAAGAACTCGAACTCCGCATCCGCCAACTCAAAGAAGACGCCATTCTCGAACTGAAAGAGAAACTCGTCGCCTCACGTCGAACGGTGGCAGACCTGGAGAAGGAAATCGAAGAACTCACAGGACACACTGCACCCATCGGCATCATTCGAATCCGTCGCGAGTCGATTCCCGATGAAGACTTGAAGCGCAAGATCCTTGAGGTATTCGCAGCCAATGGGACGCACGGGATGAATGCGAAGAACATTGCCGAAGCCGTGGGGCAAGCACCCGAACGCATCCGTAATTTCCTCAAGACCAAGCCGAAGGTTTTGAAGCGTCAGGGTGCAGGGGCCGGGACGAAGTTTTTCTTGCCGTAGATTTGCCGTATCCGTCCGAGAAACCACGCCTAATTTGATCGTGGCAGACCGAAGCAGCTTCAAGGATGTTCAGAAGTTGGGTTCCAGCATCGGGTTTTGGGACAATTTGTTGCGGACGGCCAGAATCCAGTTCTTGGCTGGGCCAAAAATTCCCATTCCAATCACGCTTTCCTGAGGAATTACCCGAGAGCACGTGCTCGATAGGTCTTCAGCACCGGTGACACGATTCCCGACTGCAACACCACGCTCGCAGAAACAGGTTCATAAGGGGCACAGCGAAGCGCACCGGCTGCAGCCTCGTCGCTTCCTTCCTACGACACAGGAGCGAATCGCTGCTCGTTGTTGGGTTACTGCTCGATCAGCCGAATCGTCGCCCAACAGTTCTATATCAATGATGTGGGCGGCAACTCTGGCCGCGGCAACCGCCTCCAGGGTTGACGCTTCGCTTGGAACTCCGCCAGTATGCTCCTCACGAGTCACAGCAGCGATGATGTGGCACATCCAGCCAATCCGAATAAGGTCACCGGGTTTTGCCCGCCGCGCCATGGTCGCCCTGGTTGAAGGGTAGGAATACCGTAGCGGGGCCGTTCAACTTGGTCACCATGTGGACCTCGCTGTTGCTGATGGCAAAATGGACCAGGACACCGTGGGGAAAGGAGATGAGCGGCTCCGGGGCCTAGCCCTTGGGCCGTGGCAGCCGGTCAAAACGGTACTGGTCGATGGCGTCCCCGATGCTCTGGGTAAAATCCGTTTTCAGTTCCGCAGTGGCCACCGGCACCCCGTTCAGGAAAAGCACGAGGTCCAGGCAGTTTTCATTGTGCAGGGAATAATGCACCTGCCGCACCACCCGGAACCGGTTGGCGGCGTATCGGATCGAGAAAAGGAACCGATTTCGGCAACCGATCTAGAGCTAAGAGCTTTTCCCGCGCGCGCGAGCGCCTGCCAAGCAACAGCAAGCCGCCAAGAGCCGCAATCCCTGACGCCCAGGTGCTTGGCTCGGGCACAGCCGCATCGGGCGCAGGGTCCTGACTGGAATCGGAAGCGACGATGAAGGTCGGCGCAACCCCCGATCCGCTGAGGTCGGCGAAGCCAGGGATGGGATCCCCCGTCGTCGCGTCGTACTCGCTCACGTTATGATAGCCCGAGACGTAGAGGTCGTTGCCAAAAACCGCCACGTCAATCGGACCGCTCAGATCCCCAGCGAAATAACTGGGGTCGGTGAAGCCGGGGACGGCCTTCCCGGTCGTCGCGTCGTACTCGCTCACCGTACCAGCCCCGTACTCGCCTTGGTCGACGCCGGCGGGGGCGCCGTATTCATTCACGACGTAGAGGTCGTTGCCGTCGGTCGAAATCGCCAGGCCCAACGGCTCGCTCAAGGTGCCCGCCACCGGCGTGCCGTTCGGCTGGCTCAATCCGATGATGAATGAGGCATTGATGACCGCCCCCGTCGTCGCATCGTACTCGCCCACCGTGTTGTTGTTGGCGCTCGATACGTAGAGGTTGTTGCCCGAAACCGCCAGGCCATACGGCGAGTTCAACCCGCCGAGGGAGAAGCCTGCGATGGCCTCCCCAGTCGTCGCGTTATACGCGCCCACGGTTCCGCCGTAATTGTTCGCGACGTAGAGGTTGTTGCCCGAAAGCGCCAGGCCATACGGTTCAAAATCTTGCAACCCGCTGATGAATGAGGCGTTGATGACCGCTCCCGTCGTCGCGTCGTACTCGCCCACCGAGGCGGGGTAGGCCAGGCTCGATACGTAGAGGGTCTGTGCGCTTGGGGGGGGCGGGTTCATAGGCCCGGAGGGTGGCTGGAGCGGCCCAGAGTATCGCCACGCCGGCGGTGAGGGCGAGAAGGCGAATGTGTGTTTTTGGTTTCATGATATTAGTTTTTTGCGGTTATTTCCTGCGGTCAATCCAGGCGTCCGCGCGGAACCAGAAAGGTCCGTACAAGGCGCATCGGAAAGCGCCTCACTGCGGCTGACTTCGTGGCTCCAGTTGGTTCTGGAGATCGCGTAAAGCGCTGTCTCAGCGAAGATCCAGCCTCCGAGCAACCAATTCAGCCCGGCCGAAGATGCGATGAAACGTCGTATGACGTAATCGGTGTGAGATATAGGGGGTTCCTAGGAGTCGTCAAGGGTTATTATAATTATTTTATAAGAGCGGGGCGAATCTTTTTCGCCAACGCTCGCGACTAGAGCAGTTTAAACAATACTGTAGCCGTTTTTACACCCCTTATTTGACTGCAAGTTGTTCCTGCGCAGCATGTTATAAGTCATGAATTCGGCTACGAAACAATTTAAACTGCTCTTAGCTTGGGCGCTCTCCAGCCCCTCGGCCCTCGTCTGCGAGCAGGAAGACCCCACCTTCGACTCGACATTTCCGCGGATTCCCGCGCATTCGGCGCCACCGGCACCGAAGCCATGAAATACGATGCAGGCAATGCGCCGTCCTTTGGGTGGGATGAACCTATCCGGAAATATCTCGCATGGCGCGAGAGGGTATGCGGAGGAGTAGAACGCGACCTCAACGGCTGGAGGCTTGTGCCCGTTCGGCTGACGACTCCGGGGAATGCCGAGGTGACCGTTCATTCCGCGAAAGTGATCGTGGAATGAATTTGGAAATCGCGGTCGTTTCCCATCTCATTCTAAAGTGGCCCTATCCGTCAAACCAAACTCCACACGAGTCACCGCAATCGCGTAAATGGCGAAACACGCATAGGACAAATGCAAACCAACATCGGTTTTCGAAACTCCCATGCCATGATAAATGAGCAAAAACAATAAGAATTGGTTCAGTGAGGTCCGTTACGGACTGGTCATCCACTACGGACTCTACAGTTTGCTGGAGCGCGGCGAGTGGGCCTGGAATCGCGAGGAAATTTCACGCGACGAATACAAAGCCCTTGCCAATCGATTTACAGCGGAAAACTTCGACGCCGACCGCCTCTGTCGCCTGGCGGTGGATGCAGGAATGCGTTACGTGGTTTTCACGACGATGCACCACGAAGGATTTCGTCTTTATCCCACCAAACTCTCGGATTTCCACATCGGCGAAAGCGCCGCCAAAGGACGGGATTTGGTGGCTGAAATCATCGCGGCCGCCCGTAAGCGCGGACTCAAGGTCGGTCTCTATCACAGTCTCAACAATTGGTATGATCAACCCGATGCCGTGGCTGCCCTCGAAGACCGCGTCGCATACACAGCCTTCATTCAAGCCACGCACGAGCGGATCCGCGAACTTGTCACCCGCTACAACCCCATCGATATTCTCTGGTATGACGGCTGGTGGCCGTTCAATGGCGAAAAGTGGCAGGCGGAAAAAATGAACGGCATGGTGCGCGACGTCCAACCGCACATTCTCTTCAACGGCCGCAACGGTCTTCCCGGCGACTTCGCCACGCCCGAGCAGCACCTCGGCGCCCCGCGCCCCTGGCGTCCATGGGAAGCCTGCATGACGCTCAACAACAGTTGGGGCTACCATGCTGGTGATCACGACTGGAAATCGGCCGCACAGGTCATCGATCTGCTCGCAGCCTGCGCGCAGGGGATTGGCAATCTCTTGCTCAATGTCGGTCCGCGCGGCGACGGCTCAATCCCCGAGGAATCCGTCCGGATTTTGGAAACCGCAGGCGACTGGCTTAAGCGCCATGGCGAATGTATTTTTGACACGGAACCGTTCACCTACGATCTGCAAGAGCGGGGAGACCATCGTGGTGACTGGAATTTCCATGGCCCGATGACCGTGCGCGGTAATACGCTCTACTGGCTTCTCCGCCGCTGGCCGGGCGAAACAGCCATTCTCGGAGGTCTGGAGTGCGAGGTGCAGCGAGCGAGCTTTGTCGGATCGGGCGGGCAGATCTCATTCAGCCAGACCGCAGGACGCCTGATGCTCACCGGTCTGCCGGCCAATCCTCCCGACGCCGTCTGCCCTGTAATCTGCCTGGAATGCGACCGGCCGCCGACGATGTACCTTAGCGGCGGGTTGCGCGTCCCTGCTGTTCCGCATCCACATTATGACCCATGCCCATCCGACATTGAGCATTGAGCCGCTTGGCGTTAAGGAACCACCCGAAATGTTGAAATAAAAATGAAAACGCAGCCATTCAAGTTAAAGTTAACAAGCCCCCTATTCACCGATTGGTCGGATCAATATCTCCGGCTGCATATGGCCGGCACGAAACCAGGGGCGGCCCGTCAATTAAGTATTGGCGGCGCTCCCGTTCCGTTTCAATACACGGGGAATGCTTCCAAAAAAGGGGCCGAGATACTGGTCAAAATCGGATTAGCCAAAGGCGAGAGCAAGGAGTTGGTCTTTTCCGAAGCGGAGTCTGCAACGACCGACCTATCAAGGATGGAGCTCCCGCTGCGCGAAACGGCCACGATCGGTGTGTCCGGCCGTGAATTGAGGGTGGGGCCGACTGCGCCCTTTGCCGGTTTTGCCGGTGCGCCGATGAGGAGCGCCATCCGCTGCGACACAGCCTTTGAGAAGGCGAGCCTTGCCCGTGTCAATGACGGCCCGCTCTTTACCGACTACGAACTGGAATATCGGTACGCGCAAAACGGGCTCTATGCTCTCCATTTCCGCTGCTACAAGATGGACCCTTACGCGGAAGTGGCCGAGACCTTCTCGCTGGGCCTCAACGCCGAACTTATCTGGACCCTGAACCCGGAGCGGCGCTTTACACATATTATCTCCCGCGACTCCTTTGAAGTGGAAACCCAGCCCACCGTCGAGCCGCTGGGAGCGGAGCATCCGCGGGACCTGCTCTGCCGTTTGCAAATGCCGGTATTGTCGGAATACTTCATCCCGAACAACCGCGGCTGGTTTGCCTTCTGCGACGAGAACGATCAATCCACGCCGATGATCGGCGTCATGGGCCTTTACGGGGCGCGATGGGAGGAACCGGTGGCCAATATGCCGGAGATATTCGACAAAGGCGGCACGGTGGAATGGCATGCGTCACTTACTTCCGGCAAACGGCATTGGCTGCTATATTCGGGACCGGTCGCGAAAGAATTTCACAAGTGCGCCGACGGCTATCAGATCTCGGAAACCGATGTGGATGGCCGCTTCGTTTTTCACCGCCTCAATACCGAGTTCAACGCCTTTCGCCTTGATGAACACCTCGACCTTGATGGCACCGCCATCTTCGATGGCTCCTGCGCCCACGATCCGGGAGTATTGGGAAGCGGCGACTTCCATGCCAGAGCCGTCAAGCGCGTGGAACAGTATCCCTGCCTGAAGCAGGCGGTGGAAAATCCAGATGATTGGCTCAAGGCCAACGGCGCGATGCATCTTGCCTGCTTTGCCTATCTCGCCGATCCCTCCGCGGATAACGCCCGGGCGCTCCACGGCCAACTAATCGTCCGTTTCGAAAAGTGGGTCCGCCAGTTCCAAGGGTATCGCATCGGAATGCACGATTACATGAAGAACACGATCGGCTTCCCGCGCTTTCTGCGCGGCCTGCTGCTCGGGTACGAGATGTTGCGGCGCGATGGCGCACTAAGCGATGAGGAAATAGCAAAGCTCAACACCTATTTCGCATTTGCCGCGCGACGCATGCTCGATGAGGGCCGCTGGCCGCACTCCCGCACATGGCAACATCCCGATCACCCCGAGTCGACCCGCGATTTCTATGCCTACGGCGGCGAGCACAAGCCCGACCGCCTGGTCTGGACCAACTGCCTGCCTAACTTCCAAAGCGACCCGCTCTGCGCCCTGGCGCACCTGAGCGCAATATTCAAGGATCACCCCGATGCCGCGCATTGGCTCCGATTCGCCCTCGACGACGTCGACCGTCAACTCGACGCCTATTGCGGCAAAAGCGGCGCGTGGGAGGAATCCATCAACTACGCAATCGGCACGCTCTCTTACTTCGTCATCACCTTCAAGGTGGTCAAAGAACGCTGGGGCATTGATTACTTCAACGACCAACGGATGCGCCGCTATATCTCCTGGCTCTGCCGCTTCATGGGGCCGCTGGACAAACGCTTCGGCGCCTTCACCATGCCCGGCATCGGCAATTCGGTCATTCCCCAGACGGGTGGTGAATGCCTGCTATGCTATGCAGCGGAGTTGGACAAGGACGACCCCTTGCGTGCCGATTGTCTGGCCGTATGGCAGCGGAGTGAAGGCAGCAAGCACTTCAGCGAGCACTTCCTGGTAGTGACGGCGGCGATGGCGCCCGAGCCCCAGGCGCCAATGGCACTGCGAAAACTGGGAAGTGAAAATATGGACGAAGTGGGAGTGGCAATGCGGGACCGGCACACCGAACCGGACGAGAGCTACCTGTTCCAGAAAATTGGTTTCGCAAAAGACCACTACGAAGCTGATGAATCGGCGTTCAACTGGTATGCCAAGGGCACACCACTTTGCATGGACTACGGAACCTATACCCCGGATACGGGAGTGGCCGGAGCCCATAACGTGGTGGAAATTGCCGATGCCGATGCCCTGCGGCGCGGCTATCTGGCCGATCACCTCTTAACGGCCGCGCTGGATTACACGCGGTGCGAAATGCCAGTGAGCCTCAAACTGCTCTGGGGCAAGATGCGCAGTTTCGAGGAAATTGAAAACAAGGACGGACAGATCGACCGCACCAAAACGCCTTACTTCTATATCGGCGACAAAAACCCCGTGGGGCCGAAGGTATGGAAGGTCCGGCAAATGCTCTTCGTGAAGCCCGACTACCTCGTGATTTTCGACCGGGTTTACGGACGCGTCCCGCATCGTTACAGCCTGCATGTGACGGGCACGGAGATCCGACGCGAGGGCCCGGCAATCACGGCAAAGGGACGGTATGATCTGGATCTGCAGGCTTTTGTCAGGCATCCGGCTGAGTTCGAGATGGAAACCGGCGAACTGATTCCCAGTCTCCATCCTGCCGGCGGGGGTGAGGAGGCGCGCAAGAACCACTCCCAGCATTACTTCCGCATCTATAATCAAATGGATGGCATCTACCAGACGCTGCTGTTCGCCAGGGAGCGCACACGCCATGTCATATTGAGCGGCATCGGAGAGAGCGCCATCAAGGTTGTCACCCCCGAATACACCGACTATGTCTTCCTCCACAATGACTTCATCAGTGAGGAAACCGAAGAGGCGGTCTTCGCCGGTCGTGCCGGATGGATCCGCAAATGGCAGGACAACCGGGTGCAGGCTTGCCTCGCGGACGGAGGGGTGATCCAGGCCTTCGGCCGGCGTTTTGAGGGTCGTGGCCCCTGGGCTTATGGCGTGGAAGGCAAGGACCATCTCGAGGTCTTCGGTCCGACGCCGCGGAAGGTCCTGGCTCACTAAATCATCATGCCACACGCACAGGCAACCCGATGACTGAAGACTACCGTTCCCGGCCGGAATTGGCCACTTACTACGCCGATAGGAAACTGATGTGGCGCAATGTTATTCTCATCGGACTAAGTAATATGGGCTGGAACATGGTCTTCATCGTGGTGGGGCCGCTGATGGGGTTGAAGCTGCTCGAACTGGGGGTGAGGGAAAACATCCAGGCGACCATCGGCTCGGTCAATATGTGGTCGCTGAGCTTCCTCGTGATGTGGTTCAGTTGGATGAGCGACCACACTGTGACGCGGATCGGACGCCGAAAACCATATCTGTTCCTCGCCGCGCCTTTCATCATCTTCCCGATCGTGATCTTTCCGTTCCTGGCCAAAGCCCATTTGATCTGGCTGCTGATCGCAATGCAGATCGTGTCGATGATCGCCATGGACCTGAAGGCCAGCACATTTCCACTTCTCAATATCGATTGCGTGCCCCGCAAACTGCTCGCCCGCTGCAATTCGATTTTCAGCATTGTCGGCGGCTTAACGGGCTTTCTGGTTATGCGAAACGCGGGTGGATTGATTAAAATCGCCGAATGGCTCCCGTTTGTGCTCGGCGGTGGACTAATGACACTGACCACGCTCGTGGCGTTCTTCATCAAGGAGCCGCCTATCAATCATCCCAAAACGGAACCATTCAAGCTTTGGTCCACATTCAAGGTGGCGGCGCGGGACAAACGCATTTTCTGGCTAATGCTCGGAGTAGGCATGATCAACAGTTTTGGGACCATGAACAACCAGTGGCTTTGGTTCTGGTCCAAGGAGGCGCTGCACCTGGATCGGGATATGATATTCAAATCCCTCTCCTGGGCCAGCCTGGTGAATATCGTATTGGCTTATCCAATCGGTTGCATTATCGACCGATGGGGAGGGTTCAAGGTGGTGCTGGTCTATTGGGTGGGACAGGTGGCCTGCTTTGCCTGGGAGATGCAGGTGCATGACAAGACCGGGCTCGTCATCCTGTCGCTGGCTATGACGGTCGTCGCGCCCCTGTACGGAGCCGCGGACATCATGGTCTATAAGAGTGCCGACCCCAAGGATGTCGGCTCCATTACCTCGACCAATTCGTGTCTGCGGAATGGCTGGGTCGCCACTTTGGGATTTGTATCCGGCTGGACGATTTTCTTTTTTGGCCACAACTTCCGCATCGGTTTTGTGATCGGCATCATCATGAGCACGGTAGGGCTGATGATGTTTATTATTCACCGCTGGACGATGCGCGCCCCGGGACCAATGGCCACTCTTGAACCGGCCGAGGACAGCCCGCCGTGGCCTGAAGTGACCGTGCCGGCAGGCGAACCCTGAATGTATGAAAGTATCACGTATTGCTTTAAGAACCCATGAATAATGTCGAAAATCCTTACGTGAATCTTACGGATGTTTCCGAGGAGGCGCGGATCGTCGTGCTCGTTCCCCGTCACTTTTTATCTGATAATCCGGTGTTGCCACTAGAAATGGTTCGCGAATTGGCGGATCGCCGTGAGCCCGGCGTTTTCCACGAGCGATTCGAGCTTGGAGATCGCGAAATCCCCTGCCTTGTCCTGAATATACCGGAACTGCTGGAAAGGCATCACCGAGATCCCATAAAACTGGAAAACCTCATTCCAGAATTACTCTGCTGTTTGTCGCCAGTGAATCCCACAGCGGCTTCAATACCGGGTCATCCAGAGCGTCCACCCGGAATCGTTTCTCGATTTCAAATGTCTCCTTAAAATGCACCCTAGCCGATTCCAGATTGCCCAATTGGCACTCGTAGCAGGCGAGGCTGTAACGGATATTTCCCAGATCATGAAACGACTGTAGAAGTCTGGCACTCAAGACTTCGTTCAGTTCGTCATTCGCGTCTAAAAACATATTCAACCAGATCAGGAGGCCACATATGGGGGCTTCCTCCCAAGCCGGTATGCCATTGATTAAACACCTTCCCGTAATTTAAAGGAATCGGGTGTATCTCTGTTTCGAAAGTCAGAGAATCCCTCCCAAACAATTTGACGCCCCACACCAAGCCCCGTAAAAAACTCTATCCCATGACCACCTCCGCTCTCGACCAAATCCAAGCACTCGAACTTCAAATCCGGCAACTCAAAGAAGACGCGATTCTCCAACTGAAAGAGAAATTGGCGGCAGCACGGCGGACAGTCTCAGATTCATGAAAAGACGTACATTTCTTAAAACTTTTACCTTGGCGGCGGCTTCTCTTCCAACCCTTGGCTGAGATAATCTTATGGCTGTGGAAACAGTTCCTTACGCCGAGCAAATGCCCATCGTTCCATTCGATGCTCCAGCCGGAACGTGGACGCTGGCAGTGCTGCCCGACACCCAAAACATGGCTGACTCGTTTCCGGCCGAATATGACCGGCAAACGGAGTGGATCGTCGCCCATCAAAAGACCCACAATATCATTTTTGTGGCTCACGAAGGCGACGTGGTCGACAACAACACCATTCGCCGCCAATGGGAAAACGCCCAGAAATCGATGCGCATCTTGACCGATGCCAGCATCCCTTACGCGCTCTTGCCCGGCAACCACGACTTGGGCACCGACGGCACCGCGCAGGATCGTTCCACGCTGTTAAACGATTATTTCTCCGCCGACGATTATCGGCACAGCGAAGCCTTCGGCCTTTTCGAAACGGGCAAGATGGAAAACAGTTGGCATCACTTCACGGCGCCAACCGGAAACTATCTCCTGTTGGCGCTTGAATTCGCTCCACGCAATGCCGTCGTTGACTGGGCCGACGGGATTGTCGCGCAAAATCAGGATCGGAAGGTGATCGTCGTCACCCATTGCCACACCTACTACGACAACACCATCTACGATTGGGGAAAGTACGGCAATGCCCAGAAGTGGGCTCCTAAAGAGTACGGGATCGGCAAGGGCGGAGATGCCAATGACGGTAGGAATTTATGGGACAAGCTGCTGAAAAAGCATCAAAATATCTTTTTGGTCCTGAGCGGTCATGTCCTCAAAAATGGAACGGGCTATACCGTCGGCATCGGCGACCACGGGCAAAAAACCCACCAAATCCTCGCCAACTACCAGGTGGCGGGGGAGCCCCATCGGCCTTATGGCGGGGGAGGCTATCTGCGCCTGATGCAATTTTATCCCGACGGCGTCACTATTCAGGTCAAAAGCTATTCGCCCTGGCTCGATCAATGGCTGACCACCTCAGATCAGCAATTTACGCTGAAGCTGGCTTGATGGGGCGGGGTGGGAGGCTTGGTCGTTTCGCCGCCACTACCGTCACCACCCGGGTGAAATGCTTCAAGTGCCCGCACTTCGAGCATCTCCACTTCGCCGAACTGGGTTTCCTCCATCCTCTCCAATTCCCTCAGGGCATAATCCGCCCCTTCGCTAATGGACTAAAACCCGGCCAGGTGGTTCTGCTGTCAGGTCCTCACCGGGCAACCCAATCGCGGATTCCGCTGCCGCCGAGACAATGTACAGCTTTATTTAAAAGAAATTCATGACACTCTCCAATCGGATACCCCTTTTTTCCTAGAGCAAATAGAACATGAACAAGAAGACTATTGTCATCACCCATCCAACCAAGGCGCGAGTCCCATCCAATGAATACCACTACCATCACTTGCGCTGATCTGCTCAACCCCATCGAGGAAATCGTTCGCAGCAACCACATGTTATGGCCCGACGGCGGTTATGTAAACGGTTCGCCGCAGACTGTCGTAAACGCGGTACTGGTGACCTGGATGGCCGACGTGACGGCGTTGAAGAAGGCCATCACCAGCGGCTGCAACGTTGTGCTCTGCCACGAACCGCCGTTCTACAGCGAGAAACACGAATTGCCGCCGTATCGCTGGCTTAACCCGGTCAACGACTGCACCGAGCAACCATGGCATCCCAACCGGCAACGTCGCGTGTTGATTGAGAAGCACGGGCTGACACTGCTCCACTGTCATTACGGACTGGATAGGTTTCCGATCTACGGGTCGTTTGTGGAGGCGATCGGCTTGCCAGCCACCCGCAACGACCAGGACTGGGAACGAGTTTACCGATTGCCCAAGCCGATGACGGTGACTGCGTTGACGAAAACAGTAAAACAGCGGCTCGGAATCACCGGCACTGTGCGTGTGGCCGGTAATCACCGCCGCAAGGTCCAGAAGGTCGTTCCGCTCTGGGGCGGACTCGGCTTGAATGTGAACGTGTACTGGTTGCGGCAGGGCATCACGCACGGAGCGGACGTCGCCGTGGCCGGTGAGATGGACGAATACCTGATGCACTTTGCTGCGGAGACTGGCATCCCTGTCATCGAAACCTCTCACCAACTCTCCGAGGAGATCGGCCTGCTCCACTATGCTGACGTGCTGCACCACCGTTATCCGACGCTGAAAGTCGTCTCGTCGTTTACTGGCCGGCCTTATCAAACCCTATGAACATCAATTTGGAAAATTACCATTTGCAGGTAGAGGTCACAACGGCCATGACGGCGTGCATGACCGAATTATTCACGGGGAGCGTGGGAGAGGATACCGTATTCTGCATAAACCTCCCGCTTTACCTCGGCAGGGACATTTCTGACCTTCTTGGTGTACCCCGGAATGGAAATGTCTGCGACGGAAACATCGAGGGTGGCACCGGGAGTCAAGCGGGAATCGGGAACAATTGGCGGCGATTGCGCCCACGTGTGCGGGGAGATCGCCAGCCACAGGCAGAGTGACGGGAAGAATTTCATCGCCTTCATGTGATTATGACTCGGAGCACCTTCTGGACAAGATCGTAAACTCCCGGCTCTTTGGAAGCTCTCGACCCGGCAACATTTAATCGGGATTTCCCATTTGAGGCCGGATCAACTGTATGACGAACTCAAGGCAGAACTGAAACAGCTCTGCCCCAACGATCCTTTGCTCCGCCAAGTCGGAGCCCAACCCCAGGACAATATCGGGGTTGGTGTCGCCCACAGCATCCACATGGGCTCGCTCACGACGGTCTTAATTGAAATCCCTTCAACCAGTTTTCTAAAACCACTGTCCACACGGCGATGGCAGGATCCGTTTCGTCGGGCCCAATGCCATGATAATCGCGCGGAAATACAAGAAGCTCGGCCTTCACCCCATGCCTTACACAGGCATCGACGAAACGCAGAGAATTTTGCACGGGGACAGCGTTATCAAAGTTGGCATGAAACAGGATTGAAGGCGGGGTCTTTTCATCCACATGGAGATCGGCAGAAAGACGCTGACGAAGATCAATGGGAGCATTCGCTCCCAAAAGATTCTCACAGCTGCCCGCGTGCGACCATTCGCAGAAAGAGATGACGGGATATACCAAAACCATGCCGTCGGGACGGGACGAATAGTTTGCGGCTAAGGTGTCAGCATTCTCGCGGTGCAGTTCCGGCTGGGTGCCGATGGTGGCCGCCAGGTGTCCTCCGGCACTGAACCCCATGAGCACGAGGCGGTCGGCAAGGAGAGATTCCTTTTCTGCCCAGGAGCGGGTCAGGCGGATAGCACGGCAGGCATCATCATATGGGGCGGGAAAGCCAAATGGTTTGACCCGGTAAGAAACCACGGCCACCCAATAGCCCAAACGGTTAAAATAGCGCGCAAACGGATCACCATCCTGCTCGGAAAGGCCTCCGTAGCCTCCTCCGGGAACCAAAACGATTGGCGGTGAAGCAGGTTTGACCGGCGCTAGGGGCCGATAAATATCCAGGTGCGGGAGGTTTTCTGGATCATAATCACCCGGCACGCCATCGGGCCACAACAGAACTCTTTCGGGCTCACCCACCGTCGCATTTACTTTAATACTCAAATCTGGTTGTCCCGGACAAACTTCACGAGATCGCCAGAAATATCCGTTTCCTTCCCAGGATGCAAATGGATCCACGGTTTTTGATGTTCTACTGAGAATTCGGCCGTCTTTTTCGATCCGCCAGTGAGTTTTCCCGTCATCGTAAAAATCACCGTCCCATCTGAATCTTGGATATTCTTTTCCGTTCGCTCCGGGTAATTCGATGTCGAGGTCTCCTTCAATTGATACCGCTGATCAATCATCCCATCTTCAGCCAGCCGGCCTTTGGGACACCAACCGCCATGCGGGATGCCGTGCTCGATGGCAAAATCCAGGGCCGCTCTGTCGGCTCCTGTTTGACCACCGGAGATGATTTTCTGGATCAGCCGGTTACTGCGCCGGGTCACTGCTTCCACCAAACCGACAAGAGATAAAGTCCCGGCAGGATATACGTCAGCAGAAGGAATGGTCGCCGCGCTTTGAAAATCTGCGGCCAGGTGGAGCCGATGATGATGCCCAATGAGACCACCGAAATTTTGAAAAGGCCGCTCTGCCACCATTTCATCGTAAATGGCTTGAATATGCTCATCTCTCAATCTGGCACAGTACCTAACGAATCCCACAGGGGTGCCAGATCCTGGTCATCCAGAGCCTTGAGATTCCAGCTGTCGTCGATTCCGAAGCATGTCGTCAGATGCCCTTTGGCAGAATCCAATTCTCCGAGCAGAGACTCCAAACACGCCAGAGCATAGAGGATTTCCGGGGCTCTCGGGTGCCGAGAGAGGGCTTCCACGAGGATCGGCTTCGCTCGCGTGGATCAGGGACTGTGCCCGGCGGGTAGCGTCAGCCCAGGCGACCCACAACACGGCTTCCTCGGGCTCAGTCTCCACCAGCTTCCGGGCAACGGCCTGCATCAACTCCCATCGCTCCAGCTTCAGGTAGATCTCCAGCCTCAGCCTGAGGATTTCCGGCTGATGCCGACAATAGGGATCGGCCTTGTCCAGTTCGCCGTCAGCCTCCAGGTACATACCGAGGTCGGCGTACCCTTGGGCGGCGTCGAGGTGGCGTTCTTCGTCGGGGTCTGAGGGCATTGCTCCGGGAATGTATGCCGACTCCACGCAGAGGGCGAGTCCTCAAGCTCAGATGCAGGATATCCAGCCACTGCCTGTACGTCCAGGCGAGTCACGCACCCCGGCCTTGCAAGTCCTCGCGGAAAAGCGGATGCATGGAGGCATGCCATACCTCGCCGTTGCGACCAATGCGGAGATCTCCGCGGAGACCGGAAGATCGTTCTTAAAGGAGGCGTCGAAAGCCGTCGCCAGCGGCACCGGGAAGCCGGAGCAATACGTGATGGTGAGACTCAATGCCGGACAACCCCTCCTCTTTGCCGGGACGGATGCGCCGACGGCGTTGCTGGAGGTCAAGAGCATCGGGTTTCCGGCCCACGGAGTCCAGGGACTGGCTGCTTCGCTATGCGAGTTAGTGGCGAAACACCTCGGCGTGCCCGGAGAGCGGATCTACGTGGTCTTCACGGATGTCAGGGCCGCAATGTGGGGCCACGACGGCCAGATGTTTGGGTGACGGAATCCTGCACCCAGGTTTCAAGTTGATGAGAGCCCTCATTCAACGTGTCCGCGAGGCTTCAGTCAGGATTAACGAGACTGTTCACGCCTGCATAGGGCCGGGATTGCTCGTGCTATTAAGGATAGAGGATGCCGACGCGTCTGAGGATGGTGCATGGCTGGGAGGCAAGATCGCCCGGCTGCGCATCTTCCCCGATGACTCCGGCGTGATGAACCGTTCCGTGCAGGAAACCGGCGGCGGTGTCCTCGTCGTCAGCCAGTTCACGCTGCACGCGAGCACCATGAAAGGCAACCGCCCTTCCTACATCCGTGCCGCCCGCCCCGAGACGGCGGTTCCACTATACGAGGATTTAATCGGGGTCCTGGAAACGGAACTCGGCAAGCCGGTGCCCAGCGGCCAGTTCGGAGCCGACATGCAGGTCGCCCTGGTCAACGACGGCCCCGGTGAGGATCTGGATTGATACCAAGGCAAAGGAATAGGACGCTGTTCACTCATACGCATTCTCAGCCGCCGGCGGCGCCAGCCGGGCCTCGTCTGGATCTTGTAACAGTCGAAATCGGTCGTAAGTGACCCTTTAACTCTTAACAGTGGGTTGGCCTGGTTTCGCCCGGACTTATGCGGAAGGGGGTGGCGAGTCCGGTTCGAAGTGTAGCCCAAGCTGGCCAGCTTGCGCGATCAGGACGCGGTCGGTCTTTTCTTTCCGCATCACGTTTTGCAGCCAGGCAAGAAGCTGATTTTCTAATCCAACCTGTTCCGGTAAAGGGTGAGTTGGAGCATCTGAGAGCCCGGAAATGTAGATCGCTTTGGAATCATGATCGGGAACGGAGCCTCCGTAGCAGTTCACCGGGCCACAAACGGAAAACCGGTCTCCTTGGATCTTAAGCGTGACTGGGGGGCCGTCGTAGGATTTGTCGACGATCCTGGAGAGGTGGTAGCAGCTTGGTGGAGTGCTTCGCTCCTTGATTGCGCCGATGGCGGTTTCCAGTTCTAGAAATTCGTCATTCAATCGCCCCTTGGCTTTTAGACAAACGATAGTAAGGCAGGCGGCGATCAAACCAGCCACGCCTTCGAAGCCGAGTTCTTCCATATTTTTGCTGGCGCCAATGAGAGCAGGGCCAACCTGAGCCGATTCGTCTTGCCTGATATCCCTGAAATCGTCAAAGCAGAGGAAAAAGAGGGCAATAAAGGGCACGGTGATTGCGACTTTTACTGCCCAATCGAGCATAAGGCGTTCAGCGCGGTGCTCGCTGCTTTTTTCAGCGGAGACAAAGGAAAGCACCTGAGCCATGGCGAGCAAGTCGAGATCCTGCCGGCCTCTAGCGCGTTTGATGGCAATGCGAAGGTTGGCCGTTTCTCGGCGGAGGCTGGCGAAGAGGATGAAAAGGATGGCGGAGAGGAAAATGCCACCGATCAAACCTGCATCGTTGACGTCGATCTGCAAACCGAGGAGCGGGATTTGGGGGGTGTCAATGTCCATCCGCTTGCGCAGGAGCTGCTGGATGGCGCCATCAAGCTGGTTTTTGACCACTGCGTTGGAGTCGGGAGTGCTGGAGGACTGAACCGGGGGGGTGCCGGTGGAACTAGTGCAATGTAACCGATGAACCGGCTACGGATGGATTCTTTGTTTTGGATTGGAGTAAGACCATTTAATTGGAGTGGCTGTTTTGTTGTAATGACGGATGTAGCGCAGGAGTTTGGAGCGCAGG
>Ga0302324_100000357_pt1 | contig 123592 bp, 120 predicted proteins | sample Palsa_T0_1_FD_201949 | JGI IMG/M metagenome (GOLD analysis project Ga0302324, IMG submission 201949) | Peat permafrost microbial communities from Stordalen Mire near Abisko, Sweden - Palsa_T0_1 | ecosystem: Environmental > Terrestrial > Soil > Palsa > Peat permafrost | place: Sweden: Abisko... | reverse complement strand
TGACAACCAGATCGGGAGGTTGGCGCTGTAACTCATCGACGAGCGCCGCTTCCCGTCCACCCTCGGTAAACACGGAGAAGTAGATGAATGGAGCCAATGGACTACGCGAGCGTGAAAGATAATTGAGCATCAAACCTTCGGGCAGAACGAGCAACGTATGATCGCCTGGCTGCCGGCTCAGAGACTCCACGACAGCACGCACGATCGCTCCGGTCGGTTCAATTCTCGGAGGAAACGTATAGAACCGGTCAGCACCCTGGCCAACTGCGTATGTTTTCATCTTCCACACACGTTGCGATTGAGCCATCAGATTCAGAATGCCGGGCAAGAGCAGCGTGAGGAAGCCAGTCATGATGATCGCGCAACCTTGCCGTTGAACTCTGGCCCAAGATGACGACTCCCCCAAAAGAACGGCCGGTATGACAGTGCCCGCGATCGCGGCCTGATAATAGCCGAATTGGAAGATGCGGCCATTGAGCACCATCCTGGCCATGAGTGCTGCTGCCAGAACTGCGAAAAGTATTCGGAGATTCAGGGATGGGTGCCTGGGGCCGCTGGAGTTACGGACGAAAGCTGTCACTTGCCACATAAGGTACAGCAGCACCAGGCCCAAGAGACAGCGCCCGATGTCGACCCAAGAAATCGCCCACCATGCAATCCCCGAAACTACCGCCGTTGTCGCAACCCCGATAGCGATGCTCCTCATCCGGCTGCTCTGCAGGTCGGCAATTTTGCCGAGAGCGATAATCGCAGCGATTACCCCCACGGCGATCAAGGTCGCCTGCATATGTTGAATCAAATGGGCCCAAGGCCGATCGAAACCGAGGAATCCAATCTGGAGCGGATCATGGACAACGGCGGTCGTTGCCGTGACAGTGAGCCAAACATGGCCCGCAGCCACCCAAGAGTCGCCCCAGGAAAGCTGCCGGGCGAAGTACACAACGAACAGCGACGTGGGCAACATGGCACCCGTGGCCAACAGTACCAGACACCCGATGCTTAATCGACGAACAGACTGCCAGCGCAACGCAACAGCCGCCATGGTGAGCACAAGCGCGGCGAACATGAGTTCGGCCTTTAGCAAGGCGGTGAGACCCAACAGAACACCGGCAAAAAAACTCCACAGGCGACTGGGATTCACCAGCCAGCGGTCGAGCGTGGCAAGTAGTAGAAGCAAGATGAGCAATCCATGAGTGGTTTCATGCGAATACGGCGCGAGGTAGGTATAATTGGACTGTGAAAAGGCGAACACCGACACAAACATAACCGAAGAAAATAATGCAGCACCCCCTCCCCACGCTCGGCGCAGCAGGCAATAGAGCGTCACGATAATGGCCGCCAAGACTGCCAGATTTGCCCACACCAAATGCATCAGGCCCGGACCAAACAGGGCGAAGATCGCCGCGTTAATGTACTGCGAAAGCGGCCCGTAAAAGCTGGCGACGTCCCGATAGAGCACGGCACCCTGGGTGATGCGCCAGGGACGGTACAGATCATTTCCAAAGTCAACCAATGGATCCGGCCACGCCCTCCAAGAGGTTGCGACGCAATATGTGACAAGGGCCGCCAGAGCCAATAAATGCAGCGGCGTCGCATTCAGTCGCTGTCGCACTGCTTCGCTCTCCCGCGGTTGTTCGAGATTCATGGCAACTGAATGATTCGCCAACCGCTCTTCAATTCCGGGCAGGCGACAATCCGAGCGGCGGGGTCGGTGACAATTTTCCACAGCACGGTCTGATTGACTTCCATCGAGTTGGGAATGCGGCCCAATAACGTCACGAAGGAGACCACAATGTCCGCATACAATTCATTCGGGCCGCGCACCAGCAGGAATCGGATTTGCCGTTCCCGCACCAACGCCTGAAAGCGCTCGACGGAGGTCGTGGTGAACAATTCATAGCCGGCAAACAAGCCGTCGAGATTCGACCAATAGCCGCTGCCGACAACCCGCACATTTCCCAACCCGGCGAGCACGCCACTCTGGTCCCACGGCGCCAAGACCACGCTCCCGGGAGCCATGCGGCCAAAACAATCGGACGCCGCTTCCAACCCGATCGTCGTGGCGTTTGGTCCGCGCATCGGGTCCCAATCCATGGCTTCGACACTTTGTTCCAGGCGCAGAATATTCAGCCACGCGGGCAGGGTCGCCACGATAATCACGAAGACGCACAACTGCGATCGTTGCGGCCAACGGAGCCGGACGATGACGCCGCTGCTCATCACCAACGCGATCACAAACAGACTTTGCCAGCGTTCTTGATAGAGACTCAATACGAGCAGCACCCCCTCGACGAGCAACAACCAGCGCTCCGGCGGTTCCAGTTTTGACCATCGACCTTTCAGACACAGGATCAATAACGGGAGCAGTCCATAGTCCCACCACGCGCGTTCCAAGGTATATCCCCAGCCATTTTCGATGACCGAGGCAAATTCACGGGTCATGATCGCCTGCAGTTCGAACCTTGGATCCTGCATCACATGCAGTTTTCCCCACGCAAACCCGCGCGTTGCGCCGGCGGCCAGCAACGCCAGTAGAACCGCAATCGAAACGGCGAACAAACGATGGGAGCGAACCAATGAGAGTCCGCGACCGGCTTCCATAAGGCCGCCGACGATGGCCCACAACGCCACATGCCAGACCGAGATGAATTCCAAATGACCGTGAAACGGATGCGGCCAGAATTCAAAGAGCCAGGCAACGCACGTGCCGATGCACCCACTGATCCACCAGGCGCGCCAGAATGAGAAGACCGCCTCGTCGACGCTGGTTACGAAAATATTGTCATAAATTGCCAAACCAGCGATCAATATCCAGGCAGGCAACAATTCCGAGGCGCCCGACCAGAGAGCCAGCGCGCCAATCAGCCCGAGGCAAACACCGCCCGTCACCTTCGGACGCTTCCGCCACGCCAGACAACCACCCACCAGACAGATGAATAACAATTGATGAAGACCGCGGTGGCCCACGTTGCCAAATTCGGTGTTGTACAGCGCCTCGCTCAGAACCGGCCACGCCAGCAACCAACAAGCAGCCAAAGGCACGCCTCCGGCGCGCCAACCCAACAGCCCCAGGGCGAGGATGCTCAACAGCCCGATGATCGGTCCCAACCAGTGGCTGGCCGCGCGCAACGCCTGCTCGCGCGGCTCGCCGCCGAAGATTTCAAACATCCGGGTCAACGTCACACCAAGGATTGTCGTCGGCGACGTCCATTCATTCAGGCGGCCATAGGGTGCGTTGTCTTCATTCATCCACCGGATGCGCACGCCCTCGCCCGCCAGCGCGCGCCTCACCAGATGCCAATGCATATAACTGTCAGGATCGAAGAGCACATACCCATGCGGGCCGCGGAGCGTGGGCAAGCGGATCGATTGCGCCCACAAAAAGATTCCGCCGACGATCAGCAGCAGGCCGAACAAGACCAAGGATTGACTCCGGGCGGATTGAGCGACGGGAATCGCAGTCCCCGCCGGCGGAGGGCGGCCAGATGTCCGACTACTCGAACCACGTCGCGCTTTCAAGGCACCTTCACCGCTTCGCAATCCGGAAACGTCTCCTTGAAATCAACTGCAGTCGCTGCGGAGATCTTGAGACCGGTGAATCGCCTCAGTTTGTCCAAGTCCACACGCTGGTCGGAAGAGAGCATGGCCATGAAAGAATGTTCGCTTCCCATATCGGGACTGCAAGACATTTTCGTGATGCTGTTGACGGGGAAAATCTTAAACGCCCCGAGGCCTGAGACGCGGTTGAAGTGCTGCAAGAGCGTCAACGAGTCAAGCGTTGACTCCGCAGATCACCTGACGGAATCGCTTATACAGCCTGGGCTTGACTGGTTTGCGCTGACTACTAAGATGGTTCCAATCGTGAAGGATTTTATGAAACAAACACTGATCGTGTTGGCTTTCTTGCTGCTTGTCTTTCGAATTCATGCGGCTTTGGTTGAATATTCTTATACGGGGAAAGAGACATTCCTCGGCAACGGCGGTGAGGAGATGATCACCTATTCGGGAATAATGATGTACGACACCGTGTCGTCCAACGTGACCTTTGTGGACTGGCGAAGCGATAAAACTTATCGCGTCAGCACAAACACAAACCTGCACTTCACCGTGGTCGCGGGTCCAAATTCAAAAACCTATACGGTCATCACAGAATCCTCATCCGGAGCGGACACCAACGGGTTTTATCATTTGAACGACTACATGATCAGCGGCCAGAATGCCACCTTGTCAATTGCGGCCAACACCACATATGAGTTCCCAACAAGATTCGCCGGCAGCAACAATCGCAACCTCACTCCCGACGAAATTGGGAATGAGCGGCTGGAAACATGGGGTGAACAGATGACTTTTTCCGCGAGCCGGACACAATCCGACAACAACAAGAATCTGAGCACCAACGAAGTTGCCAACGCACTCATCACGGAGTTGCAAGCCAAGGGCTATACGGGGCCATGAGTTGATGCGGTTCAGTGCTGCGGGATACACGAAGGGCACGAAGAAGACACGAATTGCACCCCCGATCTCGAAATCGGGGTAAACTCCGCCGCAGTAGGCACGAATGGCACGAAGACGACTCGAATTGCGTGAAGCAAAGGCTGTGTTGCACCGTCGATCACCGTTCTGCGGACGGCAAAGTGCTGAGAGCTGAGATGAAGCTGAGGCGTTAACCGTCGGGCGTTCGTTCCACTATGGACGATGGCAGCGAGGCGTAACGCGCCGACAGAGCAGCGCGGCTACAATCTCGGCAACCGGGCCGGTCGCCCTACAATTCGGAGAGGATCGGCGCGCCCGGCGGTCGCGCCCTACCGACGACGTCGGGGGCGACGACGCGTCCGCGCTTGGCAACCCCGATTGGCGCATCGGGGCAGGCCGCGGCTACATGGGAAGCGGAAAGCAGAGGATTTCGACGGTCATAGACCGCCGCTACAACGAGACTGGTGAAGTTTGCTTGACGAGGTTATCGGAATACGATATTGTATACGGCAGTTCTTTGATATTGGTAAGGGGAAGAGGGAACGCGAAAATGAGGGTTTCTGCGAAACGAACCCAAGTCTGGCATGCATTGGTGCTTGCACTGGAGTGGGTTGTGCAATATGACGCGTGAGGAACGAAGCCATTTGGGGCGAGCAGCAAGTAGCCAGTAGCTGGGCCGGAAAGGTTTGGATGGCAAATTAAACGTGAAACGGCAGGCGGGCGGGACGCCCGCCCCACTATGTCGCCGCGAACGGGGTGAAGTCTACTTCTTGACTTCTTCGACGTGCGGCCAGACTAGGTGCGGCAGTTGCCAGATCTTCACGGTGCCGTCGGCGCTGGCGCTGGCGATGTTGTGGCCGTTGGGACTGACGGCGACGCCTGTTACCGCGCCGGTGTGTCCCGTGAATGTGCGAAACACCTTGCCCGTGCTCAGATCCCAGACCTTGACGGTGCCGTCTTCACTGGCACTGACCGCAAAACGTCCATCATGGGAGAACGCGACGCTACGCACCGGCTGCGTGTGGCCGGCAAGCCGTAGGATTTCGCGTCCGTTGTCGAGATTCCAGACTTTCACCAGTTTGTCCCGACCGCCACTCAACCCGAAGTGACCATCGGGGCTGAAGGCGACACAGGTCACATTGGCCAGGCCGTTGCGGAACGAGCGTACCTCCTCGCCCTTCGTCACGTCCCAGAGTTTCACGGAATCGTCCTCGCTGCCGCTCAGCGAAAAGTTTCCGTCGGGACTGAACGCCACGCTGGTCACGCGCCAGCCGTGGCCGGTGAGGGAGCGCACGGGCAGCACGTTTGGTAACTGCCAGAGCTTGACCTGGTTGTCGTCGGCGGCGCTGGCGACGATTCGGCCGTTCGGGCTGAACGCGACGCTGGTGATCTTCCAGCCGAGGCCGGCGGTGGCCTGCACTTGATGTCCCGACGCGACGTCCCACAGCCGCAACGTGCCGTCGCTGCTGCCGCTGACGGCGAGATTGCCGTCCGGGCTGAAGGCGATGCTGGTGACAGCGCCGCGATGTCCGACGTACGTGAGTATTTCCTTGCCGGTGGCGGCATCCCACAGCTTCAGGGTTTGGTCCTCGCCACCGGTGAGCAGATATTTACCATCCGGGCTGTAGGCGACACTCGTCACCGCGCCTTCGTGGCCCGTGAGCGTGCGCAGTTCTTCACCGTATTCAGCGACGATTTGCTGGAGCAACTTTTTCGCGCGCGGCTGGTCCGGTATCACAGCGTTTGCGCGCATGGCGAGCGTGTGCGCGCCGTCGTAATCTTTCCGTTGAATCGCATGCTCGGCCTCAGCGAGCAGGGCGGCGGTTTCTTCCCAATCCACCTGGGTCAGCAGCGACTGTGATCCGGCACAACGCGCGATGGCCCGCGCTTGATCGATTTTTCCCTGGCGGATCGACTCCAGCGCGGCGGTGGTCAGTGCCCGGAGCACCGCGGGCTGGGCGACAAGCAAATCGAGCGCGCGCCTTCCGCCCATACTCTCGGAGCCGAGTGTCAACTTCCGACCGCGCGCCTCGGTGGCCGCGGCGACCCACAGACGCGGGCCGTCCTGGGCGACGATGAAGTGCTGGGAGCGGAGACGGTTGATGGTCGCCTTTCCGTCACGGTCGGTCTTGGCCACGCTGATGCCGGGGACGGGGTCGAGAGCATTGAAGAAACTGGTGTAGAGCGATTCGGGAAGGCCGTTCGTGAGGGACTGATTCGACGCCAGTGGGACAATGGCCCTGGCGGCCGCTGCATCGTCGATGATCTTGACGGGAACGTCGGTGGCGGGTACATCACCGGAGCGGAGCGTGATTTCGACCGATTTGGCAGCCTCTTCGAGCTTCTCCTGGGCGCAACCAAACGCGCAGAGAACCGCGCCTACACATACGACTTTCGCAACATACTGATTCATCCTCCATATAATAAGCAGTGGATGTGCCAGTCTGCGGCTCTGCGACTGGCTACATTCGATTTACCTGTCCCCGCCGCCAGGATTCTCGGTCGCCGCTTCCCACAACTTGAGAAACTCGCGGGTTTGTTCAGAATTGTGCAGGCTCGCGAACTTCGCCACCTGACGACCGACCGCTTTCAGCCGCTTCTCAATTCCTGGGTTGGTGCAATTGCCGTGGTCGTCGAAAACCTCGTCCACGTTCGCCACCGCGGCCTGCTCGGGCACGACCCACGCATGCACCGCGCGCCCGACACTGCGGAGCCCGCTCAGTGCGCCGAATGCGCCCATGCTGCCACCCGAAACCCCAAGCAGCCCGATCATCTTGCCTTCGAACTCATCAAAGCCCATCAAATCGAGCGCGTTCTTCAGGACGCCGCTGTAGCCGCCGTGATATTCCGGCGTGCCCAGAATGACGCCCTGCGACCGTTTCACTTCGTCACACAACCGTGACACGTCCGCCGGTCGGTTGGCGTCGTCGCACCCGTTACAAAAGATGAGCTGGTACTCGCGCAGATCAATCATCTGCACCTCCGCACCTGCTTCCTCCGCGCCGCGCAGCGCCACCATCAGCGCCATGCGCGTGTAGCTCACCTGGCGCAAGCTACCGCAGATACCGACCACGCGAACTCTGCCTGCCATGGATGCCTCCTTTCGTTAGCACGCGTTGAGCGAACGAATCGATAATCGAGAATTCTCCTTCGCAATTTCATCCCGCCGCAGTATATTCCAACATCGTTCCGAGAGGCAAGCGATGGCACTGACCCGCTACGGCGACCTACGCAACCAACTGATGCGCCAAAGTTTTCCGAATGTTTACGCGCCTGCCGTTCTGCGCGATGCTGACAGCAATTACGTCCCTATTCCCATCAGCGAACGGCTCGTGCAGTGCATCTGGTACGACCAGCGGCTGAAACTCGACTCCTTGCAAACAACCGACGGTCGCCGGGTTCGAGTCGTCTTTCAGGGCTGGTGGAACCTCGAAGCCGGGCCCGACTTTCACCACGCCACCGTGCAGATTGGGGACCAACCCGAGCAGACTGGCGACGTTGAAGTGCACCTGCGCGCCGAGGATTGGAATCACCACGGGCACGGGCGCGATCCACATTTTGACGATGTGGTGCTGCACGTCGTGCTCTGGGAAGCGGGTAGCCAGCATGTCCCCCGGACACGCGCGGGTCAGATAATCCCGCAGATCGTGGTCCAGCACCATCTCGACAGTCCGTTGGAGCAACTCTATGACGAGATCGACCTCGATTCGTACCCTCACAACGCGGGCAACCACCACGGCCAGTGCGCCCCTGTGCTGCGCACCCTGCCCGTGGAATCGCTCGGCTCATTGCTCGATGCCGCTGGTGACGAACGGTTCGCGATCAAAGTGCGCCGTTTCCTCCGTTGGATTCACCGCGCCGGTCCCGAGCAGGCCTTTTATGAAGGCTGGATGGAGGCGCTGGGCTACAAGGCGAATAAAACAGCGTTTCGGACGCTCGCCCAGCGGATGCCATTGGCTGAGTTGAACGATCACCGTCCACAACTCGCGCCCGTTCTCTTCGGCCTCGCGAACTTCCTGCCGACTGGTGCGCCACCGGCGCGTCACGCCGCAGCCGCGCGCTACGCAAAGCGGCTCTGGAATGCGTGGTGGAAACTCCGGCCGGATTTCGAGGAACGCATTCTTCCGCTGGAGACATGGCGATTCGATGGCGTGCGGCCCGCGAACCACCCCCATCGCCGACTGGGCGCTGCCGTGGTGTTGCTGAAGAAGCACCCAAAATTTATGGAGAAAATTATTGGTGCGGTTGAGAGCGGTGGTGATCCCGCAAAATTGTTTTCTGAAGTCCGCGATGAGTACTGGAGCCATCACTTCACACTGAGCAGCAAAGCCCAATCGCGTGCCAGCGAATTGATCGGTGCAAGCCGCGCTCAGGAAATCGTGGCCAACATCGTGCTGCCGTTCGTCGCCGCCTACGCCGAAAACAATGGGGACTCGAGCCTTGTCGAGGCTGCCAGGACACAATACGCACACCTGCCCCCCGCGCCTTCAAATAGCGTCATCCGACTCGCCAGCGGCCAGATGTTCGAGGAATCGTCTGTCGCACGCCGTTTCATCAAGACCGCCCGCCAGCAACAGGGCTTGATGCAAATCTTCCAGGACTTCTGCGTCAACGACAAATCCGCGTGCCGCCAGTGCCAGTTCCCCGACCTCGTCCGCCGCTGGGCTCAGGCTGCAACGTGAGCGACGACGGTCCCGGGATCAATGTCGATGCGATCGCCACCAGCACCAACCAAACAACGCAACAAATACCAGTCCCGCGAGCGCCATTGCGGTGACGGTCAAGAGTCCGACACCTGCCGTCTTGGCTGGCCTCGCGGTCGGTACTCGCACCGGCGCGGGCGGAAATAATTCGCGGTCCAGGGCCTCGGCAGCATTCGCCGCATCGCTCAACGATGTGAAGTGCTGGTGCCCACCGGTGCCCAGCATTCCTTCCACGAGTTCGCTGACGGACTTGCTGACCAGTCCGATCTCGTTGGTCAGCGTCGCGACCATCACCGCGAGATTGACCAAATCTTCCTGTGATGACTGGCTGGGCTGCATTTCGACAGGCTCGACATTGATCAGTTTGACCGTGCCATCGGTTGTGGTGAGTACGTTCTTATCTACTGGCGGCTGGTGTGCAACCTTGTGTTGCCAGAGGAAGTCCAGTGCCCGCGCCACGCCGGCAATCGTCTGCAGCAGGTGATGCTCGTTTACGCCGCCGTCTTTCCGCAAGAATTGCGGCAGCGGCGGGCCGTCCATATACTCCATCGCGCAAAAGTAAGTTCCTCCCGACTGCCCCGCTTCGTACACCGTGACGAGATGAGGATGCGTCAGCGACGCATCGGTACGGGTCTCCTCCAAGAAGCGCTCCGTGGTTCCGGGCACTGCCGCCAGCACGGGAGAGAGAACCCGTACCGCAACCGTGCGGTTCATCGTATGCTGCAGTCCGCGGTAGACCTTACCCCAGCGGCTGACACCAATTGGCTCCTGGATTTCGTAGGCGCGAAGCACCTTCCCGACCAACGGATCTGAAATCCGTGAAGGCTCTGTCACGGAGCGCCTCCCGCCACGGGAATCGGAGCCAGTGGTCGCAACGATGGCGGCACCCCGACAACGTCCTGCATTTGTCTGTGGTAATACGTGCGCGCGACAAAGCCGACCAGCTCGCGCGCCGTACCCGGAAAACGGACGGCAAACGTCTTGCTCGAAAAATTCTCCCACGGTGGGATCGGTATCCAGATCGGCTTGAGCCAATCAACGCCCAACCCCGCGCCGTCGACTGCTGCAAACTGCACGCAGATGGCAACCGCCGTCGTGTCCAGTTCGCGCTCGCCAACCTGCGCCTTCGCCTGCAGAACAACGTTGATGGTCTCGCCGTTGTCAGTGCGATCCACGCGTGTGAGCCGAATCATGCGGTTCAACACGGGCGGTTCGGTCGGGGGTTGTGTTCCTCCGGTTGCTCCACCCGACAAGCGCGATCCCTCCGATGCTGCCGTGGGTGGCGCCGAAGATCCGACGGAGCCTGTCCCCGCCTGATCCGGCTGCGCGGTGCGGGCCGTGTCCAATTTGACCTTCGCTGGCCGATATTCCGAGAACATCGAACCGAGGAGGACAACCTGGCCAACAATGACCGCTCCAACAATCGCGGTGGCCGCCACTTCCAACACATCGACCGGACGGCGGTATCGCCCGCCGACCACGCCATGCACAATCTCGAAGCGGAATTGCGCCGGGCCGATCTCCAACTCGTCGCGTGAGGACAGGCGATGCTCCGTCACCACCTCGCCATTCACACTAACACGACCGGCGCTGTCCAAGCGGCGAACATAGTAGCCGTCCGGACGGCGTTCGATGGTCGCGTGGTGATCGCTCATACCAGGTTCCGCAATCTGAACGTGGCAATCATCGCGCCGTCCAATAACCAGCGCCGGCAGGTCGATGACCATCGGCTCCTTCGGTGCGGCACGATTCTGGAATAGTAACCGGTACATGCTCGGCACATGATAGCATAGCGTGGCCGCGAAACCACCGCAGCGCCCACTCCCGATGAGCGACCCAGAAATTATTTCCGTAGAACGTCGCTCGTTACTTGTAGCCTTCCGGATGCTGGCGGTGCCACTGCCAGGCGCTCTCGATGATCGCCTCGAGCGAATCGAACCGCGGCTTCCAGCCCAGCACCTTGTTGATCTTTGTCGAATCACCCACGAGCCGGGGCGGATCGCCGGGCCGTCGCGGCTTCTCGACAACCGGAATCTTGTGGCCCGTGACCTTGCGCGAGACATCCACGACCTGCTTGACGGAGTAGCCCGCGCCGCTGCCGAGGTTGAACACATCGCTTTTTTCGTACGCCACTGCCAGCATGTGGGCATTGGCCAGATCAACGATGTGAATGTAATCGCGGATGCACGTGCCGTCCGGCGTCGGGTAATCCGTGCCGTACATCTCGACATGCGGTTTCTCTCCGAGAGCAACCTTGAGTACGTTGGGGATGAGGTGGGTTTCCAGTCGGTGATGCTCGCCGAAATTCCGGGTTGCGCCCGCCGCGTTGAAGTACCGCAGGCACACGTACCCCAATCCGTGTTGTGTGCCGTACCAGTACAAGATTCTCTCAAATATCAATTTGGATTCGCCGTAAGGATTGATCGGATCTTTCGGCGCTTCTTCCGTAATCGGCACCTCTTTCGGCAACCCAAAAATCGCGCACGTCGACGAAAAGACAAATTTGCCGACACCCGCTTGAATGCAGCCTTCGAGAAGGTTGATGCCGTTGGCGACATTGTTGCGGAAGTACTTCGTGGGGTTTGTCATGCTCTCGGGTACCAGCGCGTTCGCCGCGAAGTGCATGACCGCGTCGGGCCGGATCCGTTCGAGCGTCTTGCCGATGACCGAACGATCGGCCAGATCGCCTTCGATGAATTCCGCGCGACTGTCCAGCGCGCCCCGATGTCCCTCGCTCAAATTGTCGAAAACAGAGATCTGATGCCCCGCATTGAGCATCTCTTCGACGCAAATGCTCCCGATATACCCCGCCCCGCCCGTCACGAAGACTTTCATAATGCGGGCGATGCTACTCAAGCGCGTCGCCTCGCGCAAGCGGAACGCATTGTACCGCCGTCTTTTTTCCAGATACTTGCGGGGATGGCGCTACCCTGCTACTGTTTGGCGCTTCCATGGCTCCTGTCACCACACTACGAAACCCGGTGTCGCGCCAAGAACGACCGCGCCATGCTGGCAATGGCGACCGGGATGGCCTCAAGATCCTCTTTGTCTCGTCGGAATGCTCACCGTTCGCGATGACGGGCGGCCTGGGCGACGTGGTCGGCGGGCTGCCCAAAGCGTTGCGACGCCTCGGCCACGATGCCCGTGTCTTGCTCCCGCTGTACTCGCAGATTGATCGGGCTAAGTACGGCATCAAATTCGTCGGGACGGCGTGTATCCACATGGGCGGCACCACGGAGCACTGGGTCGGCCTGCATCAAACTTTGCTCGACGGCGAAGTGCCGGTTTGGTTTCTCGAATACGACGCATATTTCGGCCGACCCGGCATCTACGACGGTCCCCTCGGTCATTACATGGACAATGCGTTTCGGTTCGCGCTGTTGTCCAAGGCCGCCTTGCAACTCTGCAAGGATTTCCACTTTATCCCGCACATCATGCACGCCCACGACTGGCCGACGGCGGTCGTGCCGGCGCTCCTCAAAACGTGGGACCACGTTCTCTCGCCGCTGTCGAATACCGCCAGCGTACTGATGATCCACAACATCGGCTACCAGGGAAAGTACGACGCGAACGTCATGCCCTACCTCGGTCTCGGCGCGGAGCATTTCACGCCGGACAAGTTCGAGGACTTCGGCAAAACAAATCTGCTCAAGGCGGGCATCTGGTTCGCCGACGCATTGACGACAGTATCTCCCGCGCACGCACAGGAGATTCTCGGCCCCGTCGGCGGTCAGGGGCTGGCGATGTATTTGAACAACCGCAAGACCGATCTGTTCGGGATCTTGAACGGCGCCGATTACTCGCACTGGAACCCGGCGTCGGATACTCATATCCCCGCGCGCTTCACCGAAAAAGATATGCGCGGCAAGGCCGTTTGCAAAACGGCGCTCCAAAAACATTTTCATCTCGCAGAACGCGCCGACATTCCTGTGTTCGGCATCATCAGCCGCTTCGCCCACCAAAAAGGTTTCGGCATGCTGCGCGAAGCGTTGCCGGCTGCGCTGAACAACATGGTGATGCAGTGCGTCGTGCTCGGCAGCGGCGATGCCGACACGGAAGACTTTTTCCGTTGGTTGAGCGCGGCGTATCCCGGACGTGTCGGCACACAAATAGGCTTCTCCGTCGATCTGAGCCACCTCATTGAAGCCGGCAGCGACTTCCTTCTCATGCCGTCGCTCTACGAACCGTGCGGCCTCAACCAGATTTACTCGCTGAAGTACGGCACGTTGCCCATTGTCCGCGCCACCGGCGGACTCGACGACACGGTCGAGAACTACAATGAATCCACCGCCACCGGCACCGGCTTCAAATTCTGGGAACCGTCACCCCTGGCCCTCTACTACTGCATGGGCTGGGCCGTTTCCACGTGGTTCGACCGCCCGCAGCACATCGTGGCGTTGCAAAAACAAGCCATGGCGAAGAACTTCGACTGGGCGGTGTCCGCCCAACAATACGTCGCCGTCTACCAGCACGCCTTGCGCAAGAAGCAAGCGACAGCCGTGTGATGGTACACGCGTAAGACTTGCGGCGTCGACACCAGCCCGGTATAGTCCCACCCATTCCGATGCCCGAGTTACGCAAAAAGTACCCGTTCGACAAGATCGAGTCCAAGTGGCAGCGTTACTGGGCCGAGCATAAGACGTTTGCGACTCGTGACCATGCTGCGAAGAAGAAGCTCTACGTTCTCGACATGTTCCCCTACCCCAGCGGCGCGGGATTGCACGTCGGCCATCCGGAAGGCTACACGGCAACGGACATCTATTGCCGCTTCCAACGCATGCGCGGTTTCAATGTCCTCCATCCGATGGGCTGGGACGCCTTCGGCCTTCCCGCCGAGCAATACGCCATCAAGACAGGAACGCATCCCGCCGTCACGACAAGGCAGAACGTGGATACGTTCCGTCGCCAGATCCAGATGCTCGGATTTAGCTACGACTGGGACCGCGAGGTGGACACCACCGACCCAGGTTATTTCAAGTGGACGCAGTGGATTTTCCTGCAACTGTTCAAGAAGGGCCTCGCGTATGAGTCCGAGGTGCCCGTCTGGTGGTGCGAAGGCTGCAAGACCGTTCTCGCCAACGAAGAGGTCAATGCCGACGGGACGTGTAAAGACAAGGGCCACCCCGGGGTTGTCCGCCGTCCACTCCGTCAATGGATTCTGCGGATCACGAAGTATGCGGAGCGGTTGCTGAAGGATTTGGACTCGGTCAACTGGCCCGACTCAATCAAGGAACAACAGCGCAATTGGATCGGTCGCAGCGAAGGCGCAGAAGTTGATTTCAAGACCGAGGCTGGCGACCAGCTTCGCGTTTTCACCACACGTCCCGACACACTATTCGGCGCGACATACATGGTGCTCGCACCGGAACACCCGCTCGTTGAAAAAATCACCACGCCCGAACAACACGCCGCGGTCGATTCCTACCGTGCGGAGGCTACCCGCAAGAGCGAGTTGGAACGCACGGCATTGGAGAAAGATAAAACCGGTGTCTTCTCGGGCGGTCACGCCATCAATCCCGTCAACAACGAAAAGATTCCCATCTGGGTCGCGGATTACGTGATGATGGGGTACGGCACCGGCGCAATCATGGCCGTGCCCGCGCACGACACCCGCGATTTTGAGTTTGCCAAAAAATTCAAGCTGGCGATTCGCATGGTCGTGCAACCACCGGAAGGCACTGATCCGCAAGGCTTCACAGGTGACGGCGCTTCAGTTAATAGCGGCTTCATTACCGGACTTTCCACCCCTGAGGCGAAGAAAAAGATCACTGCCTGGCTCGAAGAAAAGGGTCTCGGCAAAGCGACGGTGCAATACAAGCTACGCGACTGGCTCTTCTCGCGGCAGCGCTACTGGGGTGAACCGATTCCGATTGTACACTGCCCGGAGCACGGGACGGTCGCCGTGCCGGAGAGCGAGCTACCGTTGCGTTTGCCAGAAATGAAGGATTACACCCCGTCGGGCAGCGCGGAGCCGCCGTTGGCGAAGGCGACGGATTGGGTGAACACGAAATGTCCGCAGTGCGGCGGCCCGGCCAAACGCGAGACGAATACGATGCCGCAGTGGGCGGGGTCATGCTGGTACTACCTGCGCTATATCGACCCGAAGAATGACAGCGTCTTCGTCGCGAAGGACAAAGAGAAATACTGGATGCCGGTCGATCTCTATGTTGGCGGCGCGGAACACGCCGTTCTTCACCTGCTCTACTCGCGGTTCTGGCACAAAGTCCTGTTCGACCTCGGCCATGTGTCCACGCCCGAGCCGTTCACGCGCCTCGTCAATCAAGGCATGATCCTCGGCGAGGACAGCCAGAAGATGTCCAAGTCACGCGGCAACGTCATTCCCATCGACGTCCCCGTCGCAGAGTTCGGCGCGGACACGCTCCGCGTCTTTGAAATGTTCATGGGGCCTCTCGACATGGTCAAGCCCTGGAACACGCGCGGCGCGGAAGGTGTCTATCGCTTCCTGGGCCGCGTCTGGCGTCTGTTCTGCGACGAGGAAGGCAAGCTCATCCTCGACGACAACGAGCCGTCGGGAACACTTCTCAAAGTCCTGCATCAGACCATTAAGAAGGTTGGTGAGGACACGGAAGTATTGGCATTCAATACCGCCATTTCCCAAATGATGATCTTCGTGAATGAAGTGACCGCGCAGGAGAAGCGCCCACGCAAGCTGTTGGAGCCGTTTGTCCTCCTGCTCGCCCCCTACGCGCCGCATCTGGCCGAAGAAATCTGGGAAAAGCTCGGCCACCAACAGTCACTCGCCTATGAGCCGTGGCCGCAATTCGAACCCGCGCTCCTGAAGGAGGACACCGTCACCATTGTCCTGCAAGTCAACGGTAAGCTGCGCGACCGGGCTGACGTACCGGCCCAGCATTCGCCGGCGGAGTTGGAAATACTCGCCCTCGCGAACGACCGCGTGAAGGAGCACCTGGCCGGCAAGCAGGTGAAAAAAGTGATTGTGGTTCCCGGAAAACTGGTCAATATCGTAGCTTCCTAATGAGCAAGTTTCCTTGGATCTGGCATGACGTGCAATCCCGGAACATGGCGCGCCTGCTGGTGTTGAGCGCGATTGTCGGCGTCGTTTCAGGATTCGGCGCACTGGCCTTCAATTTCGTGCTCGACCGCGCCGACAACATATTCATGGCCCGCGCGGTCGGTTATGATATTCCCGTCCCGAGCGGCGACGGAGTGACGGTCATTCCGACGGAGCCGAAACGTCGATGGCTCCTGTTGTTCCTGCCGGCCGTCGGGGCCCTGGCCGGGTCTCTGATCTCTTGCTGGTGCGCTCCGGAAGCCAAGGGTGAAGGCACGGATTCCGTCGTCGGCGCTTTCCATAATGGTGAGGGAAAGATCCGCGGGCGAATCCCGTTTGTGAAGACGATTACCTCGGCATTAACGATCGGCAGCGGTGGTTCGGCAGGCCGTGAAGGCCCGATCGCCCAAATTGGCGCAGGGTTCGGTTCGACGCTGGCGACGTGGCTCAAAACCAGCGTCCGCGACCGCCGCTTGCTGATGGTCGTGGGCACGGGCGCAGGCATTGGGGCCGTATTCCGCACGCCATTTGGCGGTGCATTCTACGCGACGGAGGTTTTGTACCGCGATGTCGAGTTCGAGACTTCGGCACTGGTGCCCACGTTCGTCGCGTCGATTATTGCCTACTCGATTTACTGTAGCGTTGTGCACCGGTGGGGAGCGATGTTCGCCATGCCACCCCTCGAGTTTCAGCATCCACTGGAGTTACCGCTGTATCTCATGCTCGGGGTTTGCTGCGCGGCGGTGGGTACGCTATACGTGAGGACGTTTCATGCACTCCGCCATAGGGTGTTCAGCCGCCTCCCCATCCCGCAGTATCTCACGCCCGCCATCGGTGGGTTGATTGTGGGCCTGATCGCGTACTTCGTGCCCGAGGTTTTGGGAATGGGCTACGGCTGGGTGCAATTGGCCATGAACCAGCAATTGGCCCTGAAACTGGTGCTGGCGTTGGTCGTATTGAAAATACTGGCGACCTCGCTCACGGTCGGCTCCGGCGGAAGTGGCGGCATGTTCGCGCCGTCGATTGTAATCGGCGGACTGCTGGGCGCGAGCGTGGGAATGATTCTGCACGCCCTCATGCCGGAGATTGTCAAACAGCCCGCCGCGTTCGCGTTGGTCGGCATGGCGGCGTTTTTTGCCGGCGTGTCGAAGACGCCGGTGGCTTCCCTTCTCATGGTGTCGCGGATGGCGGCCGGATCAGGCTTGCTGGTGCCGCTGATGCTGGCGACGGCCGTCGGCTACCTGCTGATGCGGCGGCGCGATTCGATTTACGAGAACCAGGTGGACACGCGCATCGACTCCCCGGCGCACAAGGGTGATTACGTGGTGGATGTTCTGGCAGGAGTCCCCGTGCGCGATGCGATGCCCGTCGCAACGAAGTTTACAACTTTTCAACTGGATACGCCTCTGTCCGAGATTCTGGATAGAGTAGCTGACGGCACACAGCACTTGTTTCCTATTGTGGATGGGCAGGGAATATTGCGGGGCGTTATTCTGTTCGATGATATCCGGATGTTTTTCACCGAACGCAATTTCCCCAAGCAGGCGGTGGTCGCCCAGGATTTGATGGCTGGTAATTTGCTGACCATCCATCCGGATGAAGACCTCGCGTCGGCGTCGTTGAAATTCCAGCAAACCGCCCAGGAGGAGTTGGTCGTGGTCGAGAGCGAAGAATCGCGGCGCGTGGTGGGCATTCTGGGGCGCCGCCATCTTCTCGGCAAGTACCAGGACATTATCCAGCCTCGGAGCAAATGACGGCCCCTGCCAGATTATAGTTGAGGCGCGGCCAAAGTCCGCTATATTCTCTCCGTGAGGCTGCTTGACCTGACAATGTTTAAGTTGACGAGAGACGAGCAGACGATAGTCGCGTTTTTGTTGTTCGCGCTGCTCTTAGGTACGGCTGTGAGGGAATGGCGCTCGCGGCATCCGAAAACCGCTGGCGTCGCAACACTGGAGATAAAGGGCCACTAATGCAAAAGCTGAACTTTGCCGAGGCAGTGGACGACATCGTGCGCGGGGACAAACGATACGACCGCGACGCCTACTACTTCGTGCGCGAGGGGCTGGATTTCACCATCAAGATCCTGAAGAAAGATTCCCGGGGCGCGGGGCGGCACGTGAGCGGCCAGGAGTTGCTCGATGGGCTGCGCCGTTTCGCACTCGACCAGTTCGGTCCAATGACCAAGACCGTGCTCACCTACTGGGGCGTGCTTCAATGCGAGGATTTTGGCGAGATTGTCTTTCGGATGGTGGATAAGGGCATCCTCGGTAAGACCGAGCAGGATACCCGCGAGGATTTCAAGGGCGGTTACGATTTCGACGAAGCCTTCGTCAAGCCCTACCAGCCGGCGCCACGGTCCCGCGCCCATCGACATGCCAAGGGTGAGGATACCGGCTCCCAACGCTATCGCAGTGTGCCCGGCCGCGCCTCTGACGCAAAAAAGTTGAGCGGCGGCGCAAATTAAGTGTCGGAAACGGCATGCGATTTCATGGCTTTTGGCGCTGCTTCATCGCGGCGCTCCTATCCGTTGCAGGAACCTCAATGATTCGCGCCCAAACTCTCAACGCGCTACCCGTTCACAAGGTCGTATTCGACAATGGTCTGACACTGCTCGTGCGTGAAGACCACAGTGCGCCCGTCGTCAGCGTGCAAGCGTGGGTGCGCGCGGGAAGCATCACCGAAGGTCCATGGATGGGCGCCGGAATCTCGCATGTGCTGGAGCATATGCTCTTCAAAGGCACGACCACCCGCGGCGTCTCCGCAATCGCCCATGAGGTCGAGAATAAGGGCGGCCACATGAACGCGTACACGTCATTCGAGCAGACGGTGTTCCATATCGATATCCCCGCCGAGAACTGGCAGGCCGCCGTCGACATTCTCGCCGATTGCATGCAACACGCCACTATTCCCCCGCAAGAGCTGGTCAAAGAAAAGCAGGTAATCCTCCGCGAGATGGCGATGAACAACGACGACCCCGGTCGCCGCGCCAACCTCATGCTCTGGAACACCGCGTTCACGACGCACCCCTATCGTTTTCCCGTCATCGGTTACCCGGACATCTACAACCGGCTCATTCGAGACGACGTGGTCGCGTACTACAAGGAACACTACGTTCCCAACAATATCGTCTTCGTCGTGGTCGGCGATGTCGATGCAGTCAAGGTTGAGGAGGAAGTTCGCAAGTTGACGATGGATTTCAAGATGGGTGCGATTGCCCCCTCGTTTGTTCCGCCCGAGCCTCCCCAACTCAGCTTGCGCGAGCGGCACGAAGAAATGGCTGTCCAGCTCTCGCAGTTTGATCTCGCGTGGCATATTCCCGCGGTATCGGACCCGGATGTATACCCACTTGATGTGTTGGGAATCGTTCTCGGTCAGGGCGACAGCTCGCGCTTGTATCGCGAGCTGCGCCAGAAACGTGGTCTCGTGCATTCCATCGACGCCAGCAGCTACACGCCCGGCTATCCGGGAGTCTTTGTCATCAGTGCCAGTACCGACGCCGACAAGCGTGACGCGGCGATCGCGGCGATTCGTGAGGAAGTCCGGCGGCTTGCCACGCAACCCGTTACCGAAGAAGAACTGCAGAAGGCCATCAAGCTCAGCACGAGCCATTACCTCAGCCGGCTCAAGACCATGCAAGGTCAGGCGGCCGACATCGCCCAAAACGAATTTCTGGTCGGCGATCCGAATTTTTCCACCGTGTACCTGAATCGTTTGAGCAAAGTGACGCGTGACGATTTGCAGCGCGTGATTCAGAAATACTTCACGGACAGCAATCTGACAATCACGTCCCTGGATCCGATCGGTTCGCTCGCCAAAACGTCGACCGTCGAGGCGGCCAAGACCGAAATCACCATCAAGAAGTATGAATTCCCGAATGGGCTGAAACTCCTGGTGCGTGAAGACCCGAAATTGCCTCTGGTCGATGTTCGCGCGGTGCTGAAAGGTGGCGTTATTGCCGAGACCGAAGCCAACAATGGCATCACCATGCTGACGGCGCGGATGCTGTTGAAGGGAACGAAGACGCGCAGCGCCGAGCAGATTGCGGAAACCATGGAATCGGTGGGGGGCGGGATCAGCTATTTTTCCGGCAATAACAGCTTCGGCGTGACCGCGCAGTCGTTGAGCGGGGATTTCGACCACACTCTTGACGTCCTCGCTGACGTTTTGCAGAACCCCACTTTTCCCGACACGATGTTGACACGTGAGCGCACCGTGCAGATTTCCGAGTTCAAGAATGAACAGGACCAGATTTTGAAGAACGCGCAACAGGTCTTGCGTCAGGCAATGTTCACGCAACATCCCTATCGCTGGAATGTTCTAGGGACGCCCGAGGCCCTGGCGAAGCTCACGAGCGCCGACCTTGGTGACTTTCAGCGTCGGTTTGTCGTGCCCGGCAATATGGTACTGACTGTTTTCGGCAACGTGAAAGCCGAGGAGGTTCGTAAACAGGTTGAGGCGCGGTTTGGAGCAATGAAATCGGCCACGCCGAACTTCCCCCACGCCGCCCCGGAGACGCTCAAGGCCGACGTGCGCAAAGTCGAGATCGTCCCCAAGGTGCAGGCCGTCTTACTCATCGGGTACAGCGGCACCGATATCTTCGGCAACGACCGCTTCGCCCTGGAATTACTTAACGAAGCTTACACGGGACTGGGGAATCGCCTCTTCCTGCGCATCCGTGAGGAACTTGGTCTGTGCTACTACGTCGGCGCGTTTCAGTTACTCGGCCTCGATCCCGGCTACTTTGCGTTCTATGTCGGCACCACCCCGCAAAACGTCGCCACTTGCGAAAAGGAAATCCTCGCCGAGTTGGAGAGACTGGAGGCGAATGGGTTGACCGACGAGGAGTTGACGCGCGCCAAGAGCGGCGTCATCGGCCAGCGCCGGGTGCGAATGCAGGACAACTCGGAACTCAGCATGATGGTTGGACTGGACGAGTTGTACGGGCTCGGCTACGATTTCTTCAAGACCATGGATGACAAGTACAACGCCGTGACGCCCGACGAGATCAAGCGTGTCGCCAACCAGTACTTCCACAACAAACCGCACGCCGTCGTGATTGTCACGCCTTCCCAGGAGAAACCGTAACATGGCTGAAGTTCAACAAGACACGCTTGGCTCGACGGAAGACACGTTGCGCTTTCTGGATATGGTCGCCTTGTTCGGCACGCAGGCGATGATCGCGCTCGGCAAGCTGACCAACCCCTCTACGGGAAAGGCGGAGAAGAACATGCCCGCCGCCCGCTTGTTCATCGACACGCTTGAGATGCTCGAGAAGAAGACGAAGGGTAATCTCAATTCAGATGAGACGAAGGTGATGCACGCAACCCTCACCGACCTGCGTCTGATGTTTGTCGAGGAATCCAAGCCCCCCCAGGCCTCTCCTTCGCCGGAGGAACCGGCTGCTCCAGAGTCCGCTGATCCAAAGGTCAAGTTCCGCAAAACTTACGAGTCGTAACTTTTGGTTTTCCGTCGCCGCTCGGTGAACCACGACAGCCAGATCGTGATCTCAAATAACACCACCAAGGGCAGCGCCATCAGCAGCATCGAAAGCGGGTCGGGCGGCGCCAGGAATGCGGCGATCACGAAGGCCAGGAAGATAAGGAACTTCCGCCCTTTGCGGACCGTCTCGTAACCTACAACACCGAGCCGCACGAGGATGAGAATCACCAACGGGATTTCGAACGTCAATCCCGTCATCAGCGTGAACTGCGTGATGAAGCCGATATAGCTATCAATCGTCCAGCGCGGTTCGATCCCCAGCCAGTGGCTTGCCTCAATGAACGCGTGCAGCGTCTGCGGGATGATGAAGACAAAGCAACTCACCGCTCCCACAATGAACAAGATCGTGCCCGCCGCAAATCCAGGCCATAACAGCCGCTTCTCCTTCGGCTTGAGCGCGGGCAATACGAACTGGCCGACAAAATAGAGCATGACCGGCGCGGCGAACAGCAAACCCACGTACAGCGCGAGCTTCACAGACAGCACGAAGGAGTCCGTTACGTTCAGGCTGAGCAGGAAGTTCTCCGGGTGGTCCGTCACCCGGCGCAACGGCCAGGTCAGGACCTTGAGAATCCGATTGGCAAATGCAAGGGAAAGGTGAAACGTAATCGCCAGAGCAATGAGGCTCTTGAACACCGTGCCGCGCAGATCATCAAGGTGTTCCCAGAAGGTCTTGATCGCGCCTTCATCGTCAATCACCTGCAACTCGCCCGACGGATTCTTCTTCAAAAACCACAGACGCACTGGGGAAGGCCTTAGCCCTGTTTCGGCTCGGACTGTTGCGACGGTGCGGCGGCGGTCGGCGCCACGGCAGGCGGAGTAGTCGGTCGATTGGCCGTCGGCTGCGGCTCATCGTGCAAATCGCGCGACGCCTTCTTAAACTCGCGCATGGCCTCTCCGAGACCCCGCGCGACTTCAGGCAGTTTTTTCCCGCCAAACAGAAGGACAACCAGAAAAGCCAGCACAATGATGTGCCAGTCGCTCAATGTTGCTAACGGTAGTGACATTTTGGTCTCGTCTCCTGACTGCCAGACACTACACGTTGCTGCGGCTATTGTCAACGCGGGCAATCAACCGCTATTGCGGGACGGCTACGAACTCACAACGCCGATTTTTGCCCCACGCGGCATCGTCGTGCCCTGGATCCGCCGGCCGCTCCTTGCCATAGCTGATCGTCGACATCCGACCGGCGTCAATCCCGAGCCTGACCAACTCGTCACGGGCCGCCAACGCACGGTGTTCGCCGAGCGCACGGTTGTATTCCGCCGTGCCCCGCTCGTCACAATGCCCCTCAATGACCAGCTTGCCGGGATTCGACTTCAGGTACGCGGCCACCGCCTCGACTTTCGACTCCTCGCTCGGACGGATGCGCGCACTGTCGTAATCAAACAGCACCGCCGCAAATTGGCCGTGCGCCAAATCCCCGGACACAGCGGGCCGCGCACCCACCGACGTTGTATCGCCGTTGCTGATCCCGGGTACCGATGACTCGCTTCCTGGTGTCGTTGAATCTGCCCCGGGATTCCTTGTCTTGTGACAGCCCGTCAGGACAGTCGTCGCCGCAAAACCAACCAAAATGATTTGTGCCAGATACTTCTTCCTCATATGAGGTTCCTTCTTCCTTAGTCGCGATTTGTTTCTTCGCGTCCGCAACCTACGGTCCCCACGCAGCTTCGGACGCGCCCCCTTCGATAGCAGGCAACTGTACTTGCTCGCCGGTGACAACGTCAAGCAGATACAACTGCGAACGCCAGTGTTGCGTCTTCGCAAATACCAGATGTCTCCCATCCGGTGCCCACGACGGATCTTCATTGTCAGCGCCATCGGCGGCGACCGGCTGGGCGACACTCGTGCCGCTTTGGCAGACGCCGATCTGGAATTTGCCGCCCACACGCGACGTTACTGCCAACATGGGCTTCATGTCCGAGCCAGCGGGCGGGTGTGACCAATCCGGCTCCGTGTTGTAACTGGGAGAAACCGTCAACCGTGAAGCCGCCCCGCCATCCTTGCTCATCGCCCAGATTTGCGGGACACCGCTTTCGTCACTGACGTACGCGATTGACTGTCCGTCGGACGACCAGGTGGGGGATGACTCAGCGGCGCGTGTGTGCGTCAATCGCCGCAGGTTTCCTCCTTGTGCGTCCATCGTATACAATTCAGGATTCCCGTCCTTGCTCAGGGTGAGCGCGATGGTCTGCCCATCCGGCGAGTACGTGGCGCCGGTGTTCAGCCCGGGAAATGAGGCCAGGCGCTGTCGCTGCCCGGTGTACAAATCCACTTCCAACACGTCGGGAAAAAGGTTCTTGTAGCTGGTATACACAATCTTTCGCCCATCGGGTGACCAGCGCGGCCGCACGCTGATCGAGCGATCGTAGGTGAGTTGCCGCACGTTGTACCCGTCGTAATCCATCACCGCCAACTCCTTCGCCGCATTGTGCGCCCACACAAACGCCACCTTCGTCTGGGCGATTCCGTGTTGTCCCGCGAGGGCCTGTACGATGTCGTCGGACAGCTTGTGGACCGCGCGCCGTAAATCCTGCGCACTGCCTTGGTACGATTTCGACAGCACGACCTTCTTCGTCGCCTGCTGCATGACGACGCATTCCACGACCACGCCACCGTGGTCTCCGCGCACCGTGCCGGACTGCACGAACTCCGCGCCGCTCACCGGTGCCAGCGAGAAATAACCTGACAAGCGAAGATCGTTCTTCAATACATCTGTCACCTGCCCCGCGATGGCGGCATCCCCACCGAAACCAGATACGCCAAACGATCGTCGCCCCTTCACCACGTCGACTTGCGCAGTCACGCTGGACACAAAACAACCAAATAATGCGCCAATAATCAGCAATCGCGCCATGCGAACCATGACGCCGCCAAGTCGTTTCCCAAACTGCTCCTGCATTTCTTAACCCTCCAATCGAAAATTCACTGAGATGTCGGCAAAGTCGCCTCCCAACCCATCGGGTAACGGATCGAGCCGCGGTACATTATGCGCCGCTGCCAGCGCGGAGTCGTCCATAAGCTTGTTGCCGGAGGAGTGCTCCAACCGCACGGCGTCGATCCGTCCATCGCGGGCGACGCGCAACAGAATCGTCGCCACCACCTTTTTGTCGAGATCGCGCTCCTGCCCCGGTTGTTCCCACGCTTCGTACATCCGATCATGCACATGCATGTAATATGACCAAAACGGCGAGCCTTTGCCGATACCGCCGGCGATGCCGTCAGCCGCGCCGTCCGGTGAGCCTAAATGGCCGTATTTCGATTCCCCGTTGCCGCCTCCTGCTGGGCGGTTGTCACCGCCCGGCGTACCGCCTTCTGCTGCCGACAATGCGCTCGCCAACCGTTGTCGAATCGCCGCTTCGCTTTCCGCCGTTCCAGACGATCCGTTTTGGGGTGACGGCTTGGCTTTGACGACCGTCTTCTTCACAGCCGCTGCCGGCTTGTCTGTCGTCACAGGCTTTTTTACAACTGCATCGGCTGTCTTCTTTGTCTCCTTCGCAGACTGTTTCTTCGGAATCGCGATCTCGTTAGGATCCTTCGCTTCGATCGGAGACACCCTCGCTTTGGGCGCGACTTGCTCTTCCGGTGTGGCCACCGGCTCACTCGGCACGGACGATGGCCCCACACTCTCGGCCACTGGTTCAGGCGGTGGTAGGGCGTAATTGCCGCGTCCCGTCCCCGCGCCCTGCGGCAGGTCCCCTTGAATGTCGGCTGGCGTAATCAATTCAACGGCGGTGGGAATGCTCGACCGTGCGCTGTTGAAAACACCTTCAAAGACAACAATCCCCGCGATCACCGCGACATGGACGATAGACGCGACGATGAAATTTCGACGGAACCGTTTCTCAATCGTGCTCATCTCCGCGCAATTTTTTGCGGCGTATCCTCCTGGGTCATCAGCGCGATGCGCGTGATCTTGGCGGCGTGAAGCTCCGTCAGCACCTTCATCACGGCACCGTAATTGTCCGCCTCGTCGGCTTTGACGAGAATCGTGATGGGAGGGTTCGCCAGCGCCAGCTTCGCAAATTCAGCGCGTAACTGCTGTTCCGACATCGCGACATCGTTGAGGTAGATTCTCCCGCGTTTATCCACCGACAGCGTTCGCGTCTGCTCGCGTTTGATCTCGTCTGTCGTGCCCTTCGGCAAATTGACGTTCATGCCATACTCGACCATCGGAAAAAAAATGATCACGGCGATGAACAACTGCATGAACAGGTCCACCAACGGCATGACGTTGATCTCACCCAACTCGGGCAGATGGCCATAACGTTTTCCGCGGTTGGAGGGGCGCCTCATAAATCAGTTCGTCACGTAGCTGCGTTCGATCGCGTTGACGAACTCTTCCGCGAAACTCTCCATCTCCATGCTCGTGTGACGGATTCGCTGGGCGATCCAGTTGTAGGCGAACAACGACGGCACCGCGACGAGCAGTCCGACAACCGTGGCCAACAATGCTGCGGAGATGCCGGGCGCCACGGCGCCAAGCCGCATGGTTCCATACTCCCCCATTGCGGCAAACACGCTCATTACGCCCCACGAGCTGCCCAACAACCCCAGAAACGGGCCGCCCGTCACCGCTGTGGAGAGAATGCTGACTTGCGATTCGAGTTTCATCACTTCGGCGTCGATCGCGCGGCCCAGCGTGCCCCGTAGCGTGTCCAGGTTCACGACGGTTCGCTCGGCAATACTCACGTCGGTATCAACCGCCGTCAGCGTCGCCGTGCCGCTGACGCCAAACGTCTTGTACCCGCCCGCAATCTGGCGCGGACTGCTTCCGCTGCCAAACCGCGCCGACACCTCTTCCGCTCCGAGTCGGTAGATATCGTAGAGCGGGCAATCCGCTATCTCGTAATTGTTGATGAAAAGATGCAACGGGTCGCGCTCGCGGCGAAACTGCGCCAGAAACGCTTCGCCCGTCGAGCGCGCGCGGCGCAGTTGTTGCCATTTGGTGAGCATGACCGACCACGTAAAGGCCGAGCCAAGCCCCAACAGCACGACGATCACTTTGCCGGGTAGGTCAGCTTGTCCAAAAATGTACAAGATACCTCCGGCTGCAAGAACGGCATTCATCCCCAATCCTCCTTGTTTGGCCGCACAGAACAGCCAGATAGCAGTTATACAGCTTTAAGCCGACGCGTCAAAACCTTTCTTTGGATTTTCAGAGAAATTTCATCTCGAATTCGCGTGGACTCTGCGTTAGAGACATCAGCGCATGAGCCAAGACACCGCCAGTGTGACGCCGCGCGCGACTGATTACGCGCAGTGGTATCTCGACGTGATCAAGCGTGGCGACCTCGCTGAGCATTCGCCCGTGCGCGGGTGCATGGTCATCAAACCCCACGGCTACGCCATCTGGGAGAAGATGCAGCGCGAGCTTGACGACCGCTTCAAGGCCACCGGCCATGTGAATGCCTATTTCCCATTGTTCATTCCTCTCTCCTTCCTCACCAAGGAAGAACAGCACGCCGCCGGGTTCGCCAAGGAATGCGCCGTGGTCACCCACCATCGCCTCAAGTCGATCAACGGTGAGGTGGTTGTTGATCCCGAATCCAAACTCGAAGAGCCACTGGTGATTCGTCCGACCAGCGAGACGATTATCTGGGCGCAATACAAAGGCTGGATTCAGAGTTACCGCGATCTGCCCCTGCTCATCAACCAATGGGCCAACGTGGTCCGCTGGGAATTGCGCACCCGCCTGTTTCTCCGCACCGCCGAGTTCCTCTGGCAGGAAGGCCATACCGCGCACGCTACGGAACAGGAAGCGTTGGAGGAAACCGCGCGCATGTTGGACGTGTATGCCGACTTCGCCGAGAACGTCGCGTCAGTCCCGGTCATCAAAGGTCGGAAGACGCCTGGCGAACGTTTCGCGGGCGCGCTGGATACTCTTTGCATCGAAGGCATGATGCAGGATGGTAAAGCTCTCCAGATGGGCACCAGCCACTACCTCGGTCAGAATTTCGCGAAAAGCTCCGATGTCACCTTCCTCAGCAAGGAGGGAAAACGTGAATATGTTTTTGCCACAAGTTGGGGAGTGTCCACCCGCCTCGTCGGCGCGCTCATCATGACTCATTCCGACGACAATGGTCTCGTGCTGCCGCCGAAGCTCGCGCCGATTCACGTCGTCGTCATTCCAATCTTCAAAAGCGATGCTGAGAAAACGCTCGTTCTCCAGGAAGCGGCTAAGGTCGCTGCGGAACTCAAATCGCAAGGACTCACCGTCAAACTAGACGACCGCGACGGCATCATGCCCGGTGCGAAGTATTACGAGTGGGAAGCCAAGGGCGTGCCGCTGCGCATCGAAATCGGCCCGAAAGATTTGGAGAAAGGCAGCCTCTGCGTCGTGCGGCGATTCGTACTGGAAAAGGAAGGTGAATCGGAGCAAGACCAGCGCAAGCGCCGCAAGACCTTCGTTCCCCGCGCGGAAGCACTCGCGTCGATCAAGCCCACGCTCGACACAATGCAACGCGAACTACTGGACCGCGCCCGCGCTTTCCGCGTCAAGCGTACCCGCATTATCAACACGCTGCAGGAGTTTGAAAACTTCTTCACAAAAGAAGACGGCGGATTTGCTTGGACTCATTGGGCCGGTGACCATGACCAAGAAGACGAGATGGCGAAGCGCTTCGAAACCACAATCCGCTGCATCCCCTTCCCCGATCAGTTGCCCGACGAAGCAAAAGGCGAAGGCAAATGCATCCTGACCGGCGCGCCCTCCAGCCAACGCGTCCTCATGGCCCGGGCGTACTAGCTTTGTCGAAGCTCTTCAACGACAAACTCGCGATACGCATTCTGAAGACGCATAGTGATGTGATGTTCTCGAAACTTGGCACCATCGACTTCAAAAACAGGCTCGATCTCCATTAAGCTGTTCGTCGCAAACACTTCATCGGCGTCGGAGAATATTTCAGTCCCGAAGCTCATCTCGTATGCCGGTGTCCCCAATTGGGCTGCCAATGTAAGGACCAGATCGCGAGTAATGCCCGGCAGTGGACCATCGCTCAATGGCGCAGTAAACAGGTCCCCATTCTTGACCACAAAAAGGTTACTGGTTGTCAACTCGACTACATGCGCTGCCTTGTTCAATAGTAGTGCGTCGGTGACACCCGCATTCCTGGCTTCGTGCTGCGCCATCTCATAGAGCACTCGATTGGCGCTCTTGATCCCTGCCAGCCTCGAATCCGCATCCAATCGGATCAAGGAGATAATGACTCGCAAATCTACCGAAGGATATACACGCTGTCTCGCTGTGGCCGCCACGGTTGGCTCCCAAGGAGCCTGCCCCTTCGCTCCCGAACCGCTTGAACCACGAGTAATGTAAATTCGGGCCATTCCATCCTTCACGTTGTTCCGTTCGATAAGTTGCAAGAGCGTGGCCCGCAGATCTTCCTCCGTTATCCTTAGCCCAATCTGCAGCACTTTTAGTCCATTACGCAATCTTCGGAGGTGATTGTGGAGACGAAATATCCTTCCGCTATACACACGCATGGTCTCGAAAACACCATCGCCATACAGGAAGCCGCGGTCGAAAATGGAGACGGTGGCTTCGGACTCGGGAACAAACCGCCCGTTAACGTATGCGTAGTTGGTCGATTGCATTGAGAATCCCCCGCGCTTTGGCGAATGTCTCGTCGTATTCGGCGTCCGGCTCGCTGTCGGTAACGATGCCCCCGCCGGCATGGAAAGTCAATCGCCCACTGTTGGTGGGGCGGGCGTCCCGCCCGCCTTTTACCGGAGCCGACACGGGCGAGACGCCCGCGCCACTCCGGTGCGGCAAGGGCCCACTCTGATAGACGACGGTGCGGATAGCAACATTGAGGTGCGTGAGCGCATTGTAACCGAGAAAACCGATCGCGCCCGTGTACACACCGCGTGCGTGCGGCTCAAGTTCATCGATGATTTCCATCGCCCGAATTTTTGGCGCGCCGGTGATCGAGCCACCGGGAAAACAGGCGCGGACGCAATCGACGTGACTCACATCACTTCGCAACAACCCCTCGACGGTTGACACGAGATGATGCACCGTCGCGTACGTCTCGACACGCACCAGTTCACTCACCCGCACGCTCCCAAAGTCGCACGCGCGTCCCAAATCGTTGCGCTCCAAATCCGTAATCATCACCAGTTCGGCGTTGTCTTTCGGTGAGGCGAGCAACTCAGCCGCAATGCGCGCATCCTCCGCGGCGTTCGCGCCGCGCGCGCGCGTGCCCTTGATCGGACGCGTGATCACGCGCCGATCATTGATATTCAGGAAGCACTCAGGCGACGTGGAAAGTATCTGCGCCGCGCCAATATCCAGATACGCGCAGTAGGACGCGGGATTCGACTCGCGTAGCGCGAGATAAAGTTCAACAGGTGAAGCACCCACGTCACACTGAAACCGTTGGGAAAGGTTGACCTGATAAATGTCGCCTGCGCCGATGTATTCCTTGGCCCGAAGAATTGCCGTGCGATACCCGTCGCGCGTGAAATTGGAATGCACCGTTGTGCGCAGGTCTCCCGACCTCACAGATTGAACGGCGCGGTCAAGAGACCTGCGCCGAACATCATCCTGTCCCACCTCGAAGATCCGGCACGCGGTATGATCGAACACCAGCAGGTTGTCGTAGAAGCCGAACCAACAATCAGGCAAAGCCAGATCGTCCATTGCTTTCGCCGGAAGTTCTTCAACGAAGTTCTTCAGACCGTAGCCGAAATAGCCGATTGCTGCGCCGATGGGAAAGTCGCTTATTACCGCATGACGCCGAAGCGTCAGTTGTTCGCTGAGTACATCAAATGGATTCCCCTCTATCGCTTTCGTGCCATCCGCCGAAATGATTTCGATGCGGCGGCCCTTTGCTCGCAGGATCATTGACGGCTCCGCGGCGAGAATCGAGTATCCTGTCGCACCGGCAACCGTGTCCAGCCAGACGCAGTGCGGGCGGCTGGCGAACTCAAAAAAGTGTTCGCGCGGCTCGGTCCAATCGGTTCGTTCCACAACGGAGATTTGAATCCTTGCTTCGGCCATCGGGTTGTTATTTACCCGCATCTTATCTGCCGCTATCATCCGCGCCAATGACGAATCCATCCCCTCGCCCGTCCGAAGCAGCGCCCGGCGGCATGAAGGGCGCGACGCGCATGCACGACCCGAGCGAGGCCGAGCACGACCGCACGCGCCGTCGCTGGATGAACGTGGCGTTCGTGGCGATCCTGCTGGCCAACCTCGCGCAATTGCATTGGATCGGCGTGCACGGCTGGGATTGGCTCAGCGTGCCGCTCCTGATGGTCGCGACAGTCCCGCTCGGTCTTACGGTCAAGATGTTTGAGCTTCGCTTCAAGATGGCCGATGCCGAACGCCGGCTCGTGTTACGAGAATTGCCCACGAGTCGAAAGATCGAGTTGGTGGCTTACAGTGTACTGGCCTCGATAGCGTTCGTACTCCAGCCCGGCCTGCTGTCGTGGGCGCTGTGTGGACTGTGGCTCTATGATTTCGTTACCTACTACCATGACCGACCTGAACGCATCCGCCACCTCTACGCGGTCACAAAGATCCTGGACGAACTTCGCGGATTTCCCGTCCCATGGGTGTGGGCCGTGCCGGCGCTCATCTGGGGACTTGTCAGAAGGACAATAATGCCTTGATGCTGCGCTCGTCTTTGCTCGGGGTGATGACGGCGACGTTCAGGTGATTGTCGCGAAACAGGTCGGCGGCCGCCTGCTGCACATCGGTCGCCGTGACTCCGATGATTCGCCGTTCGACTTCAGCAGGGGTTTGAATGGTGCCATACGCCAGCAAGTGTTCGCCGAGCCACATCATCCGGTTGCTGGTGCTCTCCAAGCCCAGCCGCATCTGGCCAATCGCATAATCCTTCGCGCGCTGCAGTTCCACCTTCGACGGCGGCTGTTGGGAAATCCTGCGTAGTTCGGCCAGGATCAACGCCAGCGCCCGCTGCAATCGCTTCGTATCCAGTCCCGCAGAGACGAGCAACACACCGGTGTCGGCAAAGTAACTGGTTGACGATTGAACTGAATAGGCGAGGCCATGGCGTTCGCGAATCACCTGAAAGAGCCGCGAACTCATGTTCTCGCCGAGGATGACACTGAGCGATTTCAACGCGTAGCGGCGCGGATCGCGGCGCGAATAACCGCGCACCCCGATCGCGAGGTGCGACTGTTCACAGTTCTTGGTGAAAAACCGAAGCCGAGGCGTGCGCTGCTGTTCATGTGCCAGCGCAAAGGTCGGCGAGCGCTCGTTGCGCGGCAACGCCAGCATCTTCTCTACGCGCCCAACCACATCCTCGTGCTTGCACCGGCCCGCAACGGCCACAACCGTGTTCCCGGCGACGTACTTGCTCTTCTTGAACCCCAGCAGCGCGCTTCGATCCATCGCATCCAGCGTTTGGGCCGTGCCGGTGAGGGAGCGCCCCAGCGGGTGTTCAGGCCAGAGCGTTTCGGTAAGCAACTCATGCACGTAATGGTCGGGCTGGTCGCGGTACATGAGCAACTCTTCCTTGATCACGCCGCGCTCTTTGTCGATATCGGTGACGGCGAAGCGTGGATGCAGATACATGTCCGTCAGCACGTCGAGGAGCGTGCCGAGATGCTCATGGCTCGCCTTTGCGTAATAGCACGTGGTCTCCTCGCTCGTAAACGCGTTCAGATAGCCGCCGATCCCTTCGACGGTCTGGCTGATTTGTTTCGCGCTGCGGCGCGGCGTGCCTTTGAAAAGCAAATGCTCGATGAAATGCGACGCGCCGCTGAAGCGTGCGGATTCGTACCGACCGCCGACGCCCACCCACATACCCACCGAAACACTCTCCATATGCCCCATCTCGGCCGTCGCCACGCGCACACCGCTGGGAAGTTGTGATATTGTAAACATGCTGAACCAAGCGACATATTACCGCAGCCTTGGCAGAGGTCAAATACTTGCGTCGGATTGAGCAATTTGCGACACTGCTTGCCCGTTTATGCCACGCGACCGCGTCGAACTGGAACAGACCGAGTACAAACTTCTGGCGCCTTACGCCCAGAAGTCGGCGGACTCGCGCGGGCGTGCCTTCTCCGAACCGAAGCACGCGTTGCGCACCGATTTCCAGCGCGACCGCGACCGGATCATCCACAGCCGCGCGTTCCGCCGTTTGGAATACAAGACGCAGGTCTTCCTCAATGGCACTGGCGACCATCTTCGCACGCGGCTCACGCACACGATGGAGGTGGCGGGCATCAGCCGCGGCATTGCTCGCGCGCTGCGGCTCAATGAGGACCTCGCCGAGAGCATCGCGCTGGCGCACGACCTTGGGCATTCGCCGTTCGGTCACACGGGTGAAGAGATGCTCAACAAATTGATGAAGGATCACGGCGGGTTCGAGCACAACCTGCAATCCCTGCGCGTGGTGACGGAATTGGAAGAAAAATATCCCGACTTCAACGGCCTCAATCTCACTTGGGAAACGCGCGAAGGTCTGGCGAAGCATTACACGCAGTTTGACAAGCCCGCGACCCTCAAGGAATTCGATTTCAAGTCGCCCTCGCTCGAAGCACAGATCGGCAACGTCGCCGATGAAGTAACCTATTACTCCCACGATCTCGACGACGGCCTCGATGCGGGACTGATCACGCTCGACCAACTGAGGAACGTCGAAATTTGGCAGACCACCTTCGAGCGGGTCAACCACGAGCATCCCGGCATGGAACGCGAGCGGCTCCGCGAATTCACCATCCGCGAACTCATCGAGCGCGAGGCGTCGGATGTCATCGCCACCAGCGATGCCAACATCGTGGCCGCGAATGTCGCAAGCGCCGACGACGTGCGCCGCTTGAGCAAATCGCTCGTCAGCTACAGCAAAGAACTGAAGAAGGCCAACCAGCAGTTGCGCGATTTCCTCTACAAGAATCTCTACTTCAATCCGATTGCCCATAGGCCCCACGAGCGCGCCGTCGAAGCCATGGGCGAACTCTTCCGCGCCTACGCCGCCAACCCGCGGCTCATGGGCGAGAGCACCCAGCGCCGCCTCGGCGAAGTTGGCCTCCACCGCGCCATCTGCGATTACATCGCCGGCATGACCGATCACTTCGCGTTGGATGAATACAAACGGATTTGCGAGCGGGACAAGGCGCCAACGAACCCCGTGCGAAAATCGTCATAGGGGCAGGCCGTTTGCCTCTCTTGCGGTGATGTCACATGCCGTTAGATGGACGGAATCACTTTGGATGTCGCTCCAGTCCAAACAGCGAGCGATTCAGCGCCATCAGGTTGTTCAACTTTCTTAGTCCACTCAGCCGCCAGCCTTCGACCCAGATCGTTTTCGGGGAAAACTTGCCCACTGCCGGTTATCACGATATCGACGAGGCACCCAGCCGTTCGCACCGGGAAGATAAGATTGGCGGGCCGTCCGATTTCCTTCAGACAACTTTCCAATGCCAAAGCCTGGTCGGCAACGGCTACCAACCGTCCGTTAGAACGAAGGTGCTGCACCATCACTTTGATTACCTCGACGGACGTCAGAAAGCCGGGAGCCGAAACGGTTTTCCCCCAGGGCGGATTTGACAACACCCGGTCAGCGGGAACAACTGATGTATCGAGGTGAGCCGAATTGCCGATGGCGAACGATACGTTGACCCCCGCGCGTTTCGCATGATCGTCTGCCATCGAGACCGTCACAGCATCTAGGTCGGTTCCGGACAGCAAAAGACCATGGCAGCTCAACCCCGCCTCGATCAGCACAGTGCCGGTCCCCGCAAAAGGATCGCAAACGGTTTGGCCGGGGCGGAGGTCTGCGAGAAGCGCCATGGCCGCAGCCAGCGGCGGATGAAGAAGCCCCGGCTTTGTGTGAACTCGCCATGGCCGTCGATGTAACGGAAGTTCCGCCACGCTGGAACCCAAAATCCCGTGGTGGCCGACGAGATGCATTCGAATACGAAGGGTCGACGGCATCGCGGAAGTCTTACTGTCAACGAATTCCAGACCGAGGCGCGCCGCGAGAGGTCCTCCGAGGGCTTCTTCCAAATCATAGCGGGAATAATTGCGCTTGCCGAGAAAGCTGGCCGTGACCCTCAGATACCGGTTTGGCTCAGATTGATTGAATTCCGGAACAGGTATCACAGCTGCCATCTGTCGCAATTTGTCGAGCGCTGATCGTGTATGATCGAGGCCCTCCAACCTTGCCCACAACTCGTACACGTCATCCACGCAGCGCAAATCCCGAATTTTGGAGTCGCCATCACAACTAAAGAAAATACTTCTATGTCCTTGCTCAAGATCTTGGACGCCGGGCAAAGCTGAAATCTCAGCCGCCGCGACCCATTCCAGCCCGCGTAGCGCCCGTGCCCAGAAATGTCGGCGACGTACAACCATAAGCGTTTCAAAACTTGTGTGAGAAAACCGGCCGCAATACTGAGTGAATCTGCATTATTCGCGACGACAACGCAACTTCCATAAGAACACCAAGTGCCGTGAGAATGCCCCGCCGGACCCGCCGACGCCTGCATTCGTAACGACCTTGCCAGAAAGCCCTTCGAAGCCAATAATGCATCGTCATCGCTCGGCGAATTGACCAGTACCGGGCACGGTAAGTGACCAAGTCCATTGTAAACTCCATGGAGACGAAGGAAATCGCCATCCCCAGCAATGCGACGGACGCATCGATAGCGAAGGCTGTTGAATCTGCCGCAGCTTTTCTCGGCCTCAGAGTTGCCCTACAGACATCTACACGGACCTATCCGGGCTCAATCCATTGGCATTTCAAGAAACCGGGAGAACCACGCGGCACGCTGGAACTGACCTACTGGCCCGAGTCAAAGAGACTGTGGGCGAAGATCCATCAAGGAAGGCGCGCGGAATGGATCGCGGGCTCCCTCGCTGTACTGGCTGAAAAAATAGCCGGACAACTTGCGAGGCGGAATGGGCGGAGACCCAACAGGAGGTCGAAATGAAGGAAATCTCGGCCTAGGCAAAATCGTCGCGGCTGTTTTCTGTAGGTATCAATCCCGGTAGGCTTCGCTCCGGTGGCGCACGGCAACTATGTCAACGGCGCGCTTCGCATCGTCCAACGAGTAAACCACGCGATAATCGCCAACTCGAATGCGCCAGAGATTCTGCCCATCCCTGAGTTTCTTGCATCCTGCGGGTCTGGGCTGGGCACTCAAGGATTCGATTTTTGGGAAGAGCCGGCCCAACAACTACGGGGGTAGTTTCTCCAGTTCCTTGCGGGCCGAACGACTGAAAGTGACCGCGTACTCAGCCACGGAGTTTTCCCGAACGGATTAGGCGCCGCTTGACTGCGGCCAACGATTCGCGTGGTTCATGCGCACGCCGGCGCGCCAGCAACACGTCGCAGAAATCCTCCCACAGGTCGGCGTGTTTCTTCAGGTCAATGACAACAGCGGTCTTCTGCCCCTGCTCGTCCACGACGAATTGTACTCCGCTCATGCCCGTACAGTAAGAACTGATCACTGAGATGTCAACGCGGTAGAAACCGCCTGCGATTACATCGTCAGCGTTGCCGACCGTTTCTCGCTGGATGAATACAAGCGAATTTGCGAGCGGTCTGAGCATCGCTGAGCGGCCTAGATCGTGCGGCTGAAGAAGTTGGCCCCAATTACGAACGGCATGAAAGCCTCATTGCCAACCAAGACCATCTAGCCAAGTCTTCAGCTCATCCAGAAATCGCTCCCTGTTGAAATCGACAATGTCATACTTGGACACGACTTCGGCGACTTCTTTGGCAAGCCGTTGAACGATGATTCGCCGTCTCGTTTCGGGTGTCGCGGACTTCATCTCATCAAGGTCAAGCATGATGTCCATGTAGAGTTTCCTGTCTTTCTTTGAAAGGCGGATTCGCCGCTTGAAATTCAAAGCAGGATTTCGGCACAGTGAGAACAACAACGACACCGAGCAAACCGCCACCATAGTCTTTCGGGACAAAGTGTTTTCTTGTGGGACCGGATAATTCACCGGCAACCTCCCCCACTCCTGATTCTGAATTACAATCGGCTGTTATTCGTAGATGCATCGGTGCGCCAATCTTACCCTCTCGTTTCCAAGTAGCTCTTGTTGTGCGAGATCCCCAGATCTTTGCCGAAGGAGACACAGCGGATGCGTTTCACATCAACCCCAATTCCTTCAAACTCGCAAAATCCTGCTCGCGGCCATCCGTTCGTTGGCCGAGGATGATGTGGTCGAGGACGGAGATATTGAGCAATTCGCCGGCTTTGACAAGGCGTTTGGTGACGGTGATGTCCTCGGCGCTCGGTGTCGGGTCGCCGCTGGGGTGATTGTGGACGAGGATCATCGACGCCGCGGAAGCGGCGATGGCGTCTTTGAACACTTCGCGCGGCTCGACGATGCTGGCGTTTAGTGAGCCGCGGGAAACGGAGCACTTCTTGATGAGACCATTCTTCGTATTGAGCAACAATACACGAAATTCCTCGCGGTCGAGCAACCGCATGTCCTCGCGGAGCGCCGTAGCAGCGTCCTCAGGAGAACTGATGGTGGTCGGTTTGTCTCGCGGGCGGCCGGTGAGCCGCCGGGCCAACTCAAACGCGGCCTTGAGTTGGATCGCCTTCGTCTCACCGACGCCTTTGACTTTTGCGATGGCTTCGACTGGTGCGCGGGCCAATTCATCCAGCGAACGGAATTCAACGAGAAGTTGCTGCGCGAGCTGGACGGCGGAGGTGCCTTTCATACCCGTGCGCAGGAGAATGGCGACCAATTCGGCATCGGTGAGCGCCGCAGCACCGCGTTCCTTCAGCCGCTCGCGTGGGCGGTCACCCTCCGGCATTTCGCGGATGAGATAGGTGGTCACGGTTGTTTATCACGAGCAGGGACATTCGTGCCACCAGCAGGAACCCCTGCTGCGGCGGGCAAGGCCGCGCCGCCAACCTCGTGTAACCGCTTGTGAAATTCGTCCCATGGAAATTGAGAGCCGGGGCATTCGCTGAATTCGCCGATTACTTCGCCGTGACCGAGGACGTGATCGTCCGGAATGTGAAATTGCTCCTGCAATCCGCGGACCAACAGTACGAGCGAGTCAAGTTGCTTCGACGTGGGTTGATCGACCGAGAAATTCCCCACGAGACAGATGCCGATGCCATGCTCGTTAATGTAGGGCTGACGACAGTGGCCGCCGTGCATTTGCTTGATCCAGCGCGGCCCCGTTTCGATGAGACCGTCGGCCTTGTCCTCGGTGCCGTTGTCGATGACGAAATGGTAGGCCAATCCGTTGATCATGCCGCGCGCACGGTGCGCGGCGTCGAAGATATCGGCCGAGCCCATGCGCGTGGCGCTGTGGTGGATGATAATCCATTGCCAGTCGCGGATGGGTTCGGGATCACTCGCACTGAGTGGCTCGAGCACCAGGCACAGTGCCGCCAATGCGAGCAGTATCGGCCTCCCGGCCACGATTGCTCCTTCGGCCTTATTGTTCTTCGTCCACCACATACGGCGTCAACTCACCAGCCAGTACCTTTGGGATTTGTGCCCGTAACACGACGTTGCCGTTTTCCATTTCGCGCGCGGTGACGTACCCGCTGCGATATACCAGCGCAATCGTCTTCGCGCGGTCGTGCGGGATCGACAGCTTGACATCGACACGGCAATCCTTCAAGCGGTTCGCAATCTCGTCGAGCAGCGTGTCCATGTTCTCCCGGTTCTTCGCCGAGATCGGCATGGCATGGTCAAATTCACGTTGGAATTTTTCAATCAGCGCGGCCCCGTCACCAATCTTGTCGATTTTGTTGAGCGCGACCACCGTGGCTTTGCCCCATGCGTCAATTTCCTTCAACACAATTTCGACCGCCTTGATCTGTTCATATGCCTGTGGATGACTCACATCCACGACATGCACCAGCAAATCCGCTTCGACGACTTCTTCGAGCGTTGCTTTGAATGATTCGACAAGATGATGCGGAAGCTTCCGCAGGAAGCCGACCGTGTCAGACAGCAGAATGTTCTGATTGTTCGGCATCCGCAACTTGCGCGTCGTCGGGTCGAGCGTCGCGAACAATTTATCCTCCGCCAACACGTTGGCACCGGTCAATGCGTTCATCAACGTGCTCTTCCCTGAGTTCGTATAGCCGATGATCGACACCAACGGCCAATGTAACCGTTGCCGGCCGCCGCGTTCGACGCGCCGATTTTTCCGCACTTCCTCCAACGCACGTTCGAGGCGCTGGATTTTCTCCTGTACGCGCCGGCGGTCAACTTCGAGTTGCTGTTCGCCAGGACCGCGCGAGCCGACGCCACCGCGTTGACGCGACAAGTGGGTCCACAACCCGGCCAGCCGCGGAAGCATGTAGTGAAGCTGGGCCAGTTCGACCTGAATTTTACCTTCACGGCTACGCGCCCGTTGCGCAAAAATATCGAGGATAAGTTCAGTGCGATCAATCACCTTCACGTTTAGGCCCAGGACTTCACTGAGATTGCGGCCTTGCGCTGGCGAGAGATCGTCGTCGAAAATCACGATGTTCGCACCCGTGTCGCGGCATTGTATGGCAAGCTCTTCGGCTTTGCCGGTGCCAACGAACGTTGCCGCGGCGGGTCGATCGCGCTTCTGGCTGATGAGGTCGAGGACTTCCGCGCCAGCGGACACCGCCAGTTCACGGAGCTCTTCAAGCGAATCTTTGACGGCCCACTTGTCGTGGCCGGGTCGTTCCAATCCAATAAGGAGCGCCCGCTCGCGGAGCGGCTCCTGCGTATCGTGCATCTTCAACTTGCCAGACTCTTCTCCTTCTGCCGGACGAGTTCGAGAATGCGTTTTGCCGTGTCCCAAGGTTGTCCCTCTCGCCCGATTTCAACCCAATCTACTTGAGGCTCGCGGCGGAACCAAGTCAATTGTCGCTTGGCCAGTTGCCGGGTCCGTGTCTTGATCAGCGCCACCGCTTCGTCGAGCGAAAGATCGCAGCGCAGATGGGCGATCAATTCGCGATACCCTGCCGCCTGCATCGCGGTTGCATTTTTCTCCAGGCCGCGCAGCAGCAACCATCGCACTTCGTCCACCCACCCGGCTGCAATCTGTTCGTCAATCCGCCTCTCAATCCTGGCGTATAGGTCGTCACGGTCCCGACTCAGACAGAAGAGCAACGATGCGTCGTTCTTCGGCTCGTCTTTCAACCACTGCTGTTGCAGCTCGCCGATCGGCCGGCCCGTCCCATGAAACACCTCCAACGCGCGTACCAGCCGCCGTGGATTGTGGCGATCAATGCGTTGGGCTGTCCGTAGATCCAAGCCCTGCAATTCTTCAAATAACTGTGCGGCGCTCATCTTTTCCAGGCGCTCGCGCAACTCGCCGTTCCGAGACGGCCCTGCAAACAATCCGTGCCGCAGAGCCCGCACGTACAACCCAGTCCCACCAACCACGAGGGCCGTCTTCCCGCGAACGTGGATGCTCGCGATGATCTGAGACGCCAGATCGACAAATCGCTTCGCATCGAACGCGTCGTTCACCTCGCACACGTCAATAAGGTGGTGCGGCACGCGCGTACGTTCTTCGGCGGTCGGCTTCGCGGTGCCGATATCCATGCCGTGATAGACCTGCATGGAATCGGCGGACACAATCTCGACCTCGATCAGTCGTGCCAATTCCAGTGCGACGGCGCTTTTGCCGACGCCGGTTGGCCCGACCAGAAACAGGGTTTGCATTGCACCCATGGTACCATCTGGCATGATGCGGCGACAACGACATGCCAGAACCGCGACCACAAAGCATTACGCTCGCGGTGCGCGTCACGCCCCGCGCCAAACGCAACGCCGTGCTGAAAACAGGCGACAAAAGCCTGAAAGTTTACGTGACCGCGCCGCCAGAAGACGGATGCGCGGATCACGGGCATAATGCCGTCCCGCGACGTTCCGTGAACCGCCTACCTCCAGTAGCCGTCGATCCAAACGACGCGTCCCCAGCGATGATCCCAGCGGCCTTCGATCCAAACCGCGCCCCGGTATGGCGGGAGAACCCAATGGCCCCTGACCCACTCCCAATGGTGATGGTGCCAAACCCATGCGCCTGCGACCCACACGTACTCTGGCCCCGGCGCCGGCACGGCGACTTCGACGATCACTGCCGGAGGCGCGGCTCCCTCGACAGCTTCCTGAACCGGAGTGGCCGAAGATGGCGGAGGAGAAGAAACGGCATTCGGTGGCGGAGCAGGAGCCATGGCAGGAGATGCCGGCGGTGGCGGCGAACCGCTGCTCGCAGTGTTAATCATAAAGTCGATGACCTTCTGGCTGGCTCCGCTGTCCTTCAAATCCAGAATGTCGGCGGTGCTCAAGTGATATACCGCGTGAGAACTTCGAATCTGGCTCAGGATGACTTCATCACTGATACCGCCTTTCGCTAACATTTTGACGTCCGCCACGCTGGGCGGCGGAGGCGCTGACTGCGCGTGAACTGGGCTATTGGCAATCAATGCAACCGCCACAACAATGGCACACGTGATTCGCTTTTTCATGCTCATGATAGCATCAACACCGGGCCAGACTTCAGGTTGCGGAATTGATCTTCCTAGCCCACCCTCATTGGAATGCTTCGGTGATTCAGAATGGCCCCACGTTTCCGACGGTTTCTTGTTGTACTTCCACGGTTTTTCTACTATTTTCGGTTCCGGGGGAACGATTCGTAATGTCGTGCTCTAGTTGCCGTGGAGTCCTCTGCACGGGCGTGTTGGCTTATACGCTCAGCGCGTGGGTTGTTCCCACGTTTTCTGCAGACATAAATTCCGCCACCAACGCCATCGCGCGTTCTCGCGACGACAAATCGGCCGCGTTTACTTTTGCCCTCCAGGCCGTCCAACAACTGCAAGCGCAACAGCGCGCCACGCTCCAGGCAGTCCAGGAAGCGCGGGAACAGGCAGAGGCCGCAGCGCGACGCAACGAGCAACGGGTCGAATCGCTGCGCCATCTATTGTTCGCACTCTCCGTGATCGTGGGCGCCGCGATGCTCGGTACGGCACTCTACGTTCGTTCGCTGTTGCAGGCGCTCCGCGAGCGAGGTCGGTTGCCGTCCCCTCTCGATCGTGTCCATGACCCATCGCTACTCGTCCCTGATAACGCACCACGCGTCGCGGCCCTGCTCGCGCGTGGCCAAACGTTGCTCGAACACCGGTCTCCCATGGACGCGCTGGCGTGTTTTGAGCAAGCTATCGCGCTCGATGCGCCCACGGCCAGTGCGTTCATCAAAAAAGCCACCGCCCTTGAACGCCTCGGTCGGCTGGACGAAGCGCTTGCCAGTTACGAACACGCCCTCGCGCTGGATGCATCGCACGCCGACGCCTACATCGGCAAAGGCAACGTCCTCAACCGTCTCGAACGCTACCAAGAAGCCCTCGCCTGCTTCGAGCAGGCCGCCAACCACCAACACCATCTGCACGCGCTGCCACACGCCACCCACGGACCAGCCTGATTCGCGCGTCGCGTTCGGAGTTGAACCTTGCGCAGCGCTGTTGTACGCATTAACCGCGAAGACGGCGCGTGGAAACGACCCCGACATCATCCTATTGGCTGACGCGGTTCTGCTTCCAGCGAGCGCTGGGCGCGATTTATCTGATCGCCTTCATCATCGCCGCCAACCAATATATTCCACTGCTTGGCGAGCATGGTTTGCTGCCCGTGCGATTGTTCCTGCCGCATGCCCGATTCTGGGAAGCGCCGAGCATCTTCTGGCTCGATCACGCCGACTCGTTTATCACGACGATGACCTGGTTTGGACTCGGATTATCTTTACTCGCGGTCACAGGAATTTCCGACCGCTGGAACATTCTCTTTTCGGTGGTGGTGTGGACGCTCTTGTGGATAATTTATCTGTCGTTGGTGAACGTCGGACAGACGTTCTACGGTTTTGGATGGGAAACGATTCTGCTCGAGAGCGGGTTCCTCGCCATCTTTCTGGGATCGTCGAACACGAAACCGCCGCGGATTGTGCTCTGGTTGTTGTTGTGGGTCTTGTTCCGCATCATGTTTGGCGCGGGCATGATCAAGATGCGCGGCGACCTCTGCTGGCGTGACCTCACCTGTCTGGAGTATCATTACGAGACACAGCCCTTGCCCAATCCGTTGAGTTGGTACTTCCATCATCTGCCTTTGTGGTGGCACAAAACGTGTGTCCTCTTCACGCACATCGTCGAACTCATCGTGCCGTGGTTTCTCTTTGCGCCATGGCGAAAACTCCGCCTCGCCGCCGGCCTGATCACCATCTATTTCCAGTTCACCCTGATTGCCAGTGGCAATCTCTCGTGGCTCAACTACGTCACCATCGCGCTATGCATCCCGTGTTTTGATGATGCCTTTCTTGCGCGCGTCTTGCGCATCCACCATGTCGAGCCAACTCATTCACCGCTCGCTCATCGCATTGCGGTCTATGTGCTGCTTGCCGTCGTAGTGTTGTTGAGCATTCAGCCGACAATCAATCTCTTCTCGCGCGAGCAAATGATGAATGCCAGTTTCGAGCCTCTGCACCTCGTCAACACGTACGGCGCGTTCGGCAGTATCACGCGCGAGCGCTACGAGATCATCATCGAAGGCACCGACTCCGATTCCCCCACCGACGATGCCGCGTGGCGCGAATACGAATTCAAGGGTAAGCCGGGCAATCCACGTCGCCGTCCCTGCCTCGTCTCGCCGTATCACTGGAAGCTTGACTGGCAGATGTGGTTCGCCGCGATGTCGGACTACCGTTATCATCCGTGGATCATCAATCTCGTCGCGAAGCTCCTGCAGAATGACAAGCTCGTCCTCGGCCTCCTCGCCAACAACCCTTTCCCCAACGCCCCGCCGAAATTCGTCCGCGCGGAATTATACCTCTACCATTTCACCGACTCGCACGCCGACGGCGCCTGGTGGAAACGCGAACGCGTTGGCCAATATCTTCCCCCGCTCTCACTCGACAACGAAAGTTTTCGCCGCGTGCTACAGGAGCAAGGCTGGCTGGAATGAGCCGGGATTTTTTGGCTTGTCGGGCTGTGTGTTGCGGCGGTAGCGTCCTGCACATTCGCTTGTCTGCGGTGATATCGTGAAGACAGCCATGAAGAGAGTGTTGACTAGATATGTCCTCAATTTGCGTTTATTGCGGTTCCAGTCCTGGCAGCGATCCGGCGTTTCTGCGCGCGGCGCGTGAGGTCGGCGTACTGCTTGCGCAGCGCGGCCATACGCTCGTGTACGGCGGTGGCAACGTCGGTTTGATGGGCATGGTGGCTGATGCGGCGATGACGGCGGGCGGGCGGGTGATTGGCGTCATTCCCGACAATCTCGCCCGGAAAGAACTGGCCCACGAGGGACTGACCAAGCTGCACGTGGTCGCATCGATGCACGAACGCAAAGCGCTGATGGCTTCCTTGGTGGACGGGTTCCTCGCTCTGCCCGGCGGCGTGGGCACGCTGGAGGAAATCATCGAAGTGTTCGTTTGGACGCAACTTGGCTTGCACGCGAAACCGTGCGCGCTCCTCAACGTGAACGGGTATTACGATCCATTGGCGGCATTCCTAACGCACATGACCGACTCCCGCTTCCTTCGGGCCGAACAGTTATCGCAGCTAATCATCGCACGCGAACCGTCGGAAGCACTGGAACGTCTGCTCTCTGCCACACCGACAGTGATCGAAAAGTGGATGGACCCGAAGCCGGCGGACTAACAACTCGCCGCCGCGAGTAAGCGATGGAGTTTCGGCTTGAGGTGAACGCATCGCGGCAGTAGCGTGAGCTAGCCACAGGAAAAAAACGGGTCAACGATTATCCTGACGAGAGGAGACGGCAATGCAAACACCGCAGGCAGCGCAAGGCAAATGTTCTTGTCCATGTCACAAAATGATCGGCGTGTTTATCGTGTTGATTGGCCTCACGTTCCTACTCAGCGCGCTGAATGTGTTGAGTGCCCACATGACTGAAATCATCTGGCCGGTCCTCGTGATTCTGGCCGGGGTGCAGACCATGTTCCGTAACAAGTGCAATTGCTGCAGCGCGACGTAAGCGAAATGAATCGCCCCGGATTATGACCAGGGAAATCAAACACCAGGTGGTGATTGGCGCGACGGCGGCCAAGGTCTATGACGCGCTGATGGATTCGAAGAAGCATGCGGCGTTTACAGGCGAGCCGGCGAAGATCAATCGCAAGGTCGGCAGCTCGTTTCAGTGCTACGGCACCTACATCACAGGCATCACATTAGCAGCTCGGCCCGGTAAGTGCATCGTCCAAGCGTGGCGCTCACGAGATTGGCCGAAGGACCACTACTCTGTTGTCACGTTTGCGCTTTCCAAGCTGTCCGGCGGCAAGACCCGGTTGCGATTCACGCAGCTAGGTGTTCCGTCCGGTGATTATGCGAAGAAAAACGCCGGCTGGCGAACGCATTACTGGGAACCGCTCAAGCGCTATGTCGAAAGTCGTCGCTAACGACTATTTTCCCATCGTCAGCCAAGGGCATTCAACCAGGAGACAACGAATCATATGAGCAACAACACGCTATGTTGGACGGACATCCCGGTCGCCGATCTTGATCGGGCCAACAAGTTTTATTCGGCGGTATTCGGAACGCCATTGAAGAAGGAATCGTTTCCGGGGATGGAGTTCGTCCTGCTCCCCCACGCGGAAAACAACGCTTCCGGTTGCCTCTGCAAGCCCAAAGACAACAAGCCGTCCGCCCAGGGCCCGCTCATCTATCTGAGTGTCGAGGGACGGATGGATGCTGCCATCAGTGCGGTAAAGCAGAACGGCGGGAAGATCGTCGTCGAGAAGGAACAGATCGGCCCGTACGGCTTCCGCGCCATATTCCTCGATTCCGAAGGCAACCGCATCGCCTTGCATTCACAAAAAGCCTGAGTCTCTCGGCGCTTGGCGTTGTCGGACCAGTTGTGGATTGTAGGCATTGCGCTGCCCGCGCTCTGCTTCCGGCCTGACAGATCAAGACGTTGTCAGAAGGTCGTCCGCCACTTCACGGACTCGCCGCGCTTGTAAGCGACTGATCTTCTGCTACACTGCAGTCCCAATGAAGGTGCGCACATTGGGGGTCATTCCCGCCCGCTACGGGGCGCAACGGTTTCCTGGCAAGCCGTTGGCGTTGATTGCCGACAAGACGCTGGTGCAGCGGGTCTACGAGCAGGCGGCAAAAGCCGCGCGGCTCGACAAAGTCATTGTCGCCACCGAAAACACCCGCATCCTCGAAGCTGTCGAGGCGTTTGGCGGCGATGCGATGCTCACCTCGCCCGATTGTGCAACCGGAACCGATCGTATCGCCGAGGTCGCGCGCGCCTACGACTGTGAGTTCGTAGTGAACATCCAAGGCGACGAACCGCTGATGCGCCCCGAGATGATCGACCAACTCGTCGAGGGCCTGCAATCCGACCCGTCGTGCGTCATGGGCACGTTGGCGCGCAAGTTGGAGTCCGCCACCAATCTCGACAACCCCAACGTGGTGAAAGTCGCCATCGGTCAAAACAGCAACGCGCTGTACTTTTCCCGCAGCCGGATTCCTTTCGTCCGCGATGCGAAGAGCCCCAATGCGACGGAGTGGTTGACGCTCGCAAAATTCTACAAGCACCTGGGGATTTATGCGTTCCGTCGCGAGTTTTTGTTGAAATTCGTGCAACTGCCGCAGAGCGAACTGGAAAAAACTGAAAAGCTGGAGCAGTTGCGCGCGTTGGAGAACGGCTTTCCCATCAAAGTGTTGATCACGCCGCACGATTCGATCGGCGTGGATCGGCCTGAGGATATCGAGTTGGTGGAACAGATCCTGAAGACCCAGCCATGAAATACATTTTCGTCACCGGCGGCGTGATCAGTTCGCTCGGCAAGGGCCTGACGGCGGCGTCATTGGGTACGTTGCTGGAAAATCGCGGGCTGAACGTCACGCTTGCGAAATTCGACCCGTATCTCAATGTCGATCCCGGCACGATGAATCCATTCCAGCACGGTGAGGTGTATGTGACTGACGACGGCGCGGAAACCGATCTCGACCTCGGCCACTATGAGCGGTTCACGCACGCGAAGCTTTCACGCCTCAACAATCTCACGAGCGGCCAGGTTTACGCGCGCATCATCGAGAAGGAACGCCGCGGCGATTACCTCGGCAAGACCGTCCAGGTCATCCCTCACGTGACGAATGAGATCAAGGAGCGCATTCGTGACGTCGGCAAGAAGAGCGGCGCCGACGTCGTAATCATCGAGATCGGGGGCACAATCGGCGACATCGAAGGGCTGCCGTTCCTCGAAGCGATCCGCCAGTTCGCGCTCGACTCGGGCCCGCAAAACTTTCTCTTCATTCATGTCACCCTCGTGCCGTTCATTCGCGTCGCTGGTGAAATCAAGACCAAGCCAACGCAGCAGAGCGTCGCCAAGCTGCGCGAGATCGGCATCATGCCGCAAATCCTCATCTGCCGTAGCGAGAAAGCTCTCGGCAAGGAAGTACGCCAGAAAATTTCGATGTTTTGTAATGTGCCCGTGGAAGGCGTAATTGAAGAACTCGACGTTGCCCACTCGATTTATGAGGTCCCGCTTGCCTTGCGCGGCGAGAACGTCGACGAACTCGTCTGCCGTTATCTCGGTCTCGATGCGCCTCCCAAACCATTGACCGACTGGGAAGAAATGCTGCAACGGATGATCAGCCCGTCACGCAAGGTCCAGATTGCCGTGGTCGGCAAGTATATCCAGCTCATCGACGCCTACAAAAGCATGTACGAGGCGCTCAAACACGCGGGTGCCGCCAACGATTGCGCGGTCGACATCGTGCGCGTTGATGCGGAACACATCGAACGGGATGGTGCGGAGAAACATCTCAAAGGCGTCGCCGGCGTCCTCGTGCCTGGCGGCTTCGGCAATCGCGGCATCGAAGGCAAGATTCTCGCGGCGCAGTACGCCCGCGAACATAAGATCCCTTACCTCGGTCTCTGCCTCGGGATGCAAATCGCCGTCATCGAATTCGCCCGCAACGTGTGCGGACTCACGGGCGCCAACTCGACCGAATTCGACCCGAAATCATCGCACCCCGTCATCTGCCTGCTCGAAGAACAACAGGGCGTTCAAGCCAAGGGCGGCACCATGCGCCTCGGCGCGCAACCCTGCGAGCTTGTCCCCGGAACCAAGTCGCGCGACCTTTACGGCGTCGAGAAAATCTCCGAGCGCCACCGCCATAGGTATGAGTTCAACAACACTTACCGCGACCAACTCATGAAATCCGGCCTGATCGTTGCGGGACGTTACGCAAAACACGATCTCGTCGAACTGATCGAACTCCGGGACCACCCCTGGTTCATCGCCTGCCAGTTCCACCCTGAGTTTCTTTCGAAACCGAACAAAGCCCACCCACTCTTCCGCGGCTTCATCGAAGCGGCGTTGAAGCGGTAGCGTGGATTGCGCTTGTCGCAAGCTCCTGACAGCGCTACTACTCTCGAAGTCACCCCGCGAATGGCCTCTCGCTCTCTGGAGGCTGAGGAGTCGGTAATGAACAGGCACAGACTATTCTCTGTAGTGGTTTTGATCTTGACCATTCTCGTGACGGTGCGAGTGGAAGTGGGCGCGGACACTTCCACCAATGGACAGTTCTGCATCCTGAGTCTTCAACCGACCTTCGACCCCATCCTCGGCAGTGGCTATGTCATCACGTGGAACGCCGCGCTCGGTCGGACCAACTATCTGACCTACACGGACTCGCTTGGCGCGCCGTGGCAGGATCTTGTCGGAGTTTTCGCCAATTACGGCGCGAACGCGGTGGTGGCCACCGATTATCCGCCGGTGGGTGTCACGCAGCGTTTTTACCGGGTGAGAGCACAGCGCAGCAACCTCGTGATGAGCCTTGTCCTCGACCGCTCCAGTTCCATGCTTGCCAATGGTGGCTCCATAGCCCTGCCGCTCGCACTCACAGATTTCATTTCTCTGTTCGACGACACAAACGACATTGCCGCCATGGTTAGCTTCTCGTCTGCCGCCAGCGTGGATGTTCCGATGGAACAACCATTCAAGATGGCCATTGAGAATGCCGCCGACGCATTGGGCTTCAACGGCTACACCTGCTCGGACCAGGGGCTGACGAACGCGCTGGCTCAGAATAATACTGTGACCATTATACCAGGCCAAAGTGTGGTCAAGGTGATCGTGTTTTTTACCGACGGCATGGCCAACACGTTCAATTACGTCTTCAACTGTGGAACTCGGAATATCGACTACAACGACGACCTTTACGATCCTACCACAGGAAACTTTGCGGATTCCGATTGCACCATACCCACGTTGCTTTCTTCGATTAGTCCTTCCACTGGAGTGCTGACCGCGAATGCGGTGAACACGAGTAGCTGCGATGCCATGCATAACGAGGCTGAAAACCGCGCGGAACGGATCGCGTGGTTGGCACGCTCCCAAGGGAATACCATTTATTGCATCGGACTGGGCTTTCCAGGTACACCCGGGGAATGTAATGGGGATTTTCCGGTGTTGAATCCGACTTTTCTCAAAGACATAGCGAACACACCCGATAGTGAGACATACGACCCAGCCCAGCCGAGTGGACTCTTCGTCATCGCTACCGATGCAGCACAACTTCAGGCAGTCTTCCAGACCATCGCGCAACAGTTGCTCTCGCAGTAAGCGCGAGCCTTGCTTGCGACGGTCATTCTGCTAGACTGCGTCGGTCAATGAACACCATTCGCATCGGCAATCTCACTCCCGGTGGCAAGAACGCCCCGCTCTTCGTCATCGCGGGACCCTGCGTCATCGAGAACGAGGCGATGACGCTGCAGACCGCTGAGACGTTGGCGGAAATCTGCCGCGATCTCGACATGCCGCTCGTGTTCAAGGCCAGCTACGACAAAGCCAACCGCACCGCGCGCGCCAGCTTTCGCGGCCCGGGCCTGAAGCGTGGACTGGCGGTCCTCGCCAAAGTGAAACGCAAGTTCAGTCTGCCGATTCTTACCGATGTGCATGAAATCGCCCACTGCGAGCCCGTCTCCGAAGTCGCGGATGTCCTCCAAATCCCCGCGTTCCTCTGCCGCCAGACCGATTTGATCCAGGCCGCCGCGCGCACGAAACGCTGTGTCAATGTGAAGAAGGGCCAGTTCCTCGCGCCGTGGGATATGCGCAATGTCATTGCCAAGATCACGGCCGTAGGCGGACGCAACATCATGCTTACCGAACGCGGCTCGTCGTTCGGCTACAACAATCTCGTTGCCGACATGCGCTCGTTGCCGATCATGCGTGAGTTCGGCTGGCCGGTCGTCTTCGATGCAACCCACAGCGTCCAATTGCCGGGCGGCGGACAGGGCGGCACGGCCACGGGTGGCGACCGCCGGATGGCCCTCGTGCTGGCCCGCTCCGCGGTGGCAGCCGGTTGCGACGGGATCTTCCTCGAAACGCACCCAAATCCCGACCGCGCTCTCAGTGATGCCGCCAATCAATTGCCGTTGCGCAACGTGAAAGCGTTGCTCAAGACGTTGCGCGACATTCACGCGCTGGTGAACTGATCATCCGGCCCCTTCGCCGAAGCGGCAGCTTGATTGCGCGGACAAAACTCGCTACAGATACGACATGAAAAAGCTGCTGGTGAAAATTCTTTTGGTTCTCGTCGTCTTGGTGGCGATTCTCTTTCTGGCCCGCAACTTCATTGCCCGCGAATCGGTCGAGATCGGCGCCAAAAAGATGACGGGTTTCCCGCTGACCATCGGCTCGCTCAGTTTTGGCCTGCTCTCCAGCAAAATCGATGCGCACGACCTCAAGCTGATGAATCCCGCGGAGTTCCCTGATAAAACGTTTGTCGACATGCCGCAGCTCTATATCGACTACCGGCTCGGCTCAATTCTGGGCGGCGCTCCGCACGTCAACGACATGATCATCAACATCAAACAGCTTACCGTCGTCAAAAATAACAAAGGCGAAACGAACGCGCGGAAACTCAAAGACGTGGTCTCCACTGGCAAGAGTTCCAGTAAGTACTTTGTCGACAAGCTGCAAGTCCACGTCGGCACGGTGTCAATCAAGGATTACAGCCGCCCCAAGATGAGCGAGCGCGACACGAGGCTCAATATCGACGCCACGTACAGAAACATCTCGGACTCCACCGACATCACCCGGCTCGTCCTCCTGACCGTCATGAGCCAGGTCCGCCTACCGGACATCGGCATCAACACCGATGAACTCAAGAAGAACCTCGGTGACGTCACCAACCAGGCCGGCCAGGCTCTCAATGGTGCCGCCGATTCCCTTGACAAGGCGGGGAAAACTCTCGGCGACGACCTCAACAACCTCTTCAAGCCGTAGAATAAGATTCCGCAACAGAACTGCTCTGTAAAACCGCAAACCCGTTACAGGAGCGGTTTTCAGGCCGAGTTCAGTTCAGATGCCATCTCGTTGCTTTCGGCGAACACACCATTGCTACCGCTGATCTGTTCTCGGAGATTGTCCTAGTCGGAAATCAGCGATGGAGCCAATTGTGTCATTAGATGGGACCGGCGACTGTATGGAAAAGGAGACCATAACATGCACACGTCAATCGCCCGAATCGTCGCAGCAATGCTTATGATCGGTAGCTTGAGCGGATGTTTTTCCTCCAGCAAGGAGGTTGTCCACGACAAGCCAGTCTATGTCGAGCCGGCGCCGTCCACCACCGTTGTGGTGCCCGAGCAGGCTCCGACACATTAAACATCGGACCGCAGGCGGCGTTCGGTGCGAACGCCGCCTTGTCGTCTATCTTGTTGGCGAGCGCCCGGCACGTCAAGTAGGCCAACTGCCCTCGCTCGACTTGATCTGCCATATGCTATGGTAAAGCACAATCGCGACCGCTGTTGCCAGATTCAAGCTGCGCGCCTGTGGATTAAACATCGGGATTGTAATCGTCGTTTCGGAGTTCGCATCGAGAAGCGCCTTCGGCAACCCCGCCGTCTCCCGTCCGAAAACCAGATAATCTCCCCAATTGTACCGGGGTGTTGTGTACGATCGTTTCGACTTCGTCGTCACATAGAAGAAGTTTGGAGGGTGAGGCTCCCGCCGAGCCGCGTCCTGCAATTTCTCCAGCGACTCCCAATACTTCCACGTTACGTGCTCCCAATAATCCATCCCGGCTCGCTTCAGCGTCTTGTCATCGAGACGAAATCCCAGCGGACCAACCAGGTGCAGCGTCGCGCCGGTTGCCGCGCATAGCCGCGCCACATTCCCTGTGTTCGGCGGAATCTCCGGTTCGACAAGGACCACATTCATCTTAGTAAAACACCCGCCACAGAAACAGCCCGTGCGCTGGCGCCGTTTCCACGAGCGCCGTGCGCTTCTTCGCCCTTACCAATTCGCGCAACTCCCCGACCGTTAGCCTCCCCTCGCCCACTTTGACCAACGCACCGACAATTGAGCGCACCATCTTGTACAAAAACCCGTCCGCCACAACCGCGACCGTGAGCATGTTCCCGTGCCGTGTTATCGAGAGCTTCGTGATGGTGCGCACCGTACTCTCGACCGCCCGCATCGGGTTCGCCGACAAGGCGGCGAAATCATGCCGTCCCCTCAGCAACTTCGCGGCCTTTCGCATCGCCGTCACCTCCAGCGAACGCGGATGATGCCACGCGTATGCCCGTAAAAACGGATCGGCCACCCCACCGCAATCAATCTGATAGCGATACTCCTTACCCTTCGCCGAGAACCGCGCATGGAACTTCACGTCGACTTCCTGTATTCGCAACACACGGACGTCGGCGGGGAGATTTGCGTTCGAGGCGCGCAGCAGGACGTCGAGTTTATGTTGCGTGTCCAGCGAGCAATTCGCGACCTGCCCTTTCGCATGCACTCCGGCATCGGTCCGACCGGACCCATGAACACGGACCGGGTGCCCCGCAATTTTCGTGAGGGCGGCTTCGACGACTTCCTGGATGGTCTCGCCGTGGGGCTGTAGCTGCCAACCAGCATAGCGTGTTCCGTCGTACACGATGGTCAGCTTGAAATGCCTGACACTCCGCTGTAGCGGCGCTCTATGAGCGCCGGTCGTCGATCTTCCAAACGATTTCGGCGGTCGCAGTCCGCCGCTACAGCCGGAAGCAGCTTTCTTTCGCGGCCTGCTAGGCTTTTTCTTCGGTTGGAGACGGGTTCGTGGCATCCAGATAACTCTGCAACATGATTTGCGCGGCGAGTTTGTCGATCTTCTGCTTGCGGTCGCTCCGTCGCACGTTTCCTTCGAGCAGCACGCGCTCCGCCTGCACGCTCGTCAGCCGTTCATCCCATTGGGCCACCGGAATTGTCGTCGCGCGGCGCAATTCCGCAATGAACACCAGTGTGCGTTCGGTCTGCTCGCTCCTGGTGCCGTCCAGTCGCAACGGAACGCCCACGACGATCTTGCCCGCCTTGCGCTCGGCGGAAATCCGTCCGATCTCGCGGCTAACGGCGGCCACCCCGCCGCCGTCAATGTAGTTGAGCGACTGCGCAATCGTCCCGGTCTCATCACTGAGCGCCAGCCCAATGCGCTTCTGCCCGTAATCGACACCCAGAACACGCATCGTCCCTCGTGTCACCCTGAGCAACGCGAAGGGTCTGCGCGAACTCCACCGAGATTCTTCGCTTCGCTCAGAATGACACCCTTTCTTATCCGGCGTTACAAAAGCTTCTTGTACTTCTTCTCCGCCGCGAGTTTCTTCACGACCTCGCGCACCTTTTGCGCTTCGTTCTTGTGGCACACCAACGTGGCATCGGGCGTATGAACGATCACCAAATCCCGCACGCCAACCGCGGCTACCAAGTGGTTCTTGTCACCCACGACGATACAATCCGATGCATCAACCCCGACAAATTCACCGCGCGCAACGTTACCCGCGCTGTCCTTTTCATAGTGCCGGCCAATCGCCGGCCAGTCGCCAACGTCATCCCAATCGAAATCGCCATTGGCGACCACGACGTTGTTCGCTTTCTCCATGATCGCGTAATCGACCGATATCTTCTCCATCTTCGCGTATTCACGCGCCAGGACGCGCGCGAACGATTTCGTGCCGCTGCTTGCCTGAATGCGCAAGCATGCATCCCACAGCGCAGGCTGATGCGTGCGATAGGCGTCCTCAATCGCGTGAAATGACCAGACGAACATTCCCGCGTTCCAACGATAATCGCCACTCGCCAGAAATTTCTCCGCGGTCTTGCTGTCCGGCTTCTCGACAAACCGCCGCGCCTTCCAGAATTTCGTTGTCGATTTCGTCGCCAGCTTGTCCCCGACTTGAATGTAGCCGAATCCCGTGTGCGGCGAAGTCGGTTGGATACCGATCGTGAGGAGAACATCCTCCGCCGCAGCCAACCGGAGCGCATCGCCCACGACGCGCTGATAGCTCTTCGCGTCGCGAATGTAGGAATCCGCCGGCAACACGGCCATTACAGCGTCTGGGTCATGCTTGCCGATGATCGCCGCGGCCACCCCGATGCATGGCGCCGTGTTGCGTCCCAGAGGCTCGGCAATGACGTGTTTCACTCGTGGCAGTTGTTTGCGCGCCAGCGCGGCCTGTTCGTGATTCGTCACCACAACAACGCGCGCGTCGCTCACCAATGGACGCACGCGCTCAACTGTCTGCTGGATCATGGTTTTGTCGCCAACAATCGGCAGGAATTGTTTCGCCTGCTTGCGCCGACTCTTCGGCCAAAACCGTTCCCCATACCCACCCGCCATGATCACTGCCCAATTCATTACGCTCTCCCCTTCTTCACGGCTTTCACCATCGCTCCGACAAACCGCGCCACCTTCGGAACTGCCAGTCGGCTCTTACCGTATTTGGCAATCTGGTTCACAATCGCACTGCCCACCACAACCGCGTCCGCCGCCTGCGCTGCGACCCGCGCCTGTGACGGATTAGAAATCCCGAAGCCAATCGCGACAGGCAGCTTCGACTGCTTGCGAATCGTTGCGACGTGCGAGGTCACAGCGGGTGCCATCGCCTTCTGCATCCCCGTCACGCCTTCGCGCGAGACGTAGTAAATAAATCCGCTCGCATGTCGCGCAATCTTGTGAATTCGGGATGCCGGCGTCGTCGGGGCGATGAGATAAATCGGATGCAATCCGCCGGTTTTCATCGCCTTCTCGTACGCGTCCGCTTCTTCCGGCGGCAAATCCAGCGCGAGCACGCCGTCCACCCCAGCCTTCGCAGCATCGCTCACAAACTTCTTCAGTCCATAATGATGAAGCAAATTGTAATACACGTAGAACACAATCGGAACCTGCAGGCCGTCGCGCCGCAAGCTTGTGACCATCTTCAACACGCTGCGCAACGTGGTGCCGCTACGCAACCCGCGTTCCGCTGCGAGTTGGTTCACCACGCCGTCCGCGAGCGGATCGCTAAACGGGACACCCAATTCCACCACGTCCACGCCCACGCGTTCCAACGCGCGCGTGAGTTCCCCCGTCACCCGCAAATTCGGATCGCCGGCGCAGATGTACGCGATGAATCCTTTTTGGCGTGCGGCGCGCAAGGCACGAAATCTGATATCAATTCGATTCATTGTGATGGCCGGCACCCAATGTTACGCGGCGCGGTTGCGCAGGTAAATAAACCGCAGACCTTCGAGGGTCAACAACGGATTTACGTGTTCGATCTCGGGGATCTTTTTCGCCATCAAGTCGCCATACCCGCCCGTCGCGACAATCACCGCCTTCTTCATGCCGCGCTCGCGCCGCAGCCCGCAGAGGATTTCCCTCACCAGTCCCCGATAGCCGATCACCGCACCTATCCGCATGGCGTCCACCGTACTTTTGCCGATCATTGAGCGTGGTTCTACAAGTGTGATGCGTGGCAATAACGCCGTCCGGTGATACAGATAATCTGTCACGGAAGCCAACCCCGGTGCAATGACGCCGCCAATGTATTCAGATCGCGCATTTACAATGTCGAACGTCACCGCGGTCCCGAAATCAACCACAATGGCCGGTGCACCATAGAGTTCCGCCACACCAACCGCATTGGCCAGGCGGTCCGCCCCAATCTGTTTCTTGTTGGGATAACGAACACCGATTCCGAGGTCACTATCAGCGCTCACGATCAGCGGTCGCATCGGCAACATGCGCCGCACACGTTTTGCCACCGCTGGTACAACCGATGACAAAACGATTCCGGAAATGCCAGAAGTGGTGAACGGAACCTCACGGACTGATAGGGTCGGGACTTTGACAACGCGCAACACGCGTTTCGCGTCGGCCAAGGCGAAACTGGTGTTCGTGTTGTTGATATTGACCAGCAAGAATGAACGTTCCTTCTTCATGCGCGTTCCACGGTCACATCACCGCCCAGAATTCGCTCCATCCGCCCGCTGTCCCGTCGCAGCAACAGCGCGCCATCGCCATCCAGCGCCTGCGCGAACCCTTCGACGCGATGCTGGCCCATCGTCACCACAATCTGTCGGCCAAGGGTCGTGCAGAGCTTCGCGCATTCGTCCGCCACGCTCTCGAAATCCGTAAGCGCCCTGTGATAGCATTCGTCCAGTTCCGCCAACACCCGCGCCGCCAATGCGACCCGATCCTGCGCCTTCCCTGTCTCCAACTCCAGCGACGTAGCAACTCCCGTCAATTCTTGCGGAAAATCTTCCGGCCCGCAGTTCACGTCAATGCCGATCCCGAGAATCGCCAGCAGGATCTCATCCGCTTCCGCCCGCAGTTCGGTAAGAATGCCCGCCAGTTTCCGGCCGTTGAGCGTCACGTCATTGGGCCATTTGATACGCGCATCCACCCCGCAAGTTTCGCGAATCGCGCGCGCCACCGCCACGCCCGCCGCCACGGTGATGCGGCTGGCAGCCGACGGCGGGAGTGCTGGCCGCAGCAGCACTGAAAACCACAACCCTTTACCGCGTGGCGACGCCCACGCCCGCCCGCGCCTTCCGCGCCCACGCGTCTGCGATTCCGCAAACACCGCCAACCCCTCGCGCGCCCCGGATTTCGCCAGATGCTCCACGACATCATTGGTCGACGCCGTCTCTTCAAACACCAGAATCTCCGAGCCGATGACGGACTGCTTCGTAGGAGCGGCTTGCAACCGCGACCGGTCGCGAATGGAATTCGCTCCTACGCGTGAAATGGATTCAAGCCGCGCCTTGATATCGTCAGCCGTCAATCGATCCGGCGTGCCTAGCAACCGATACCCGAAATGCGGGTGCGCTTCGATTGTGTACCCGATCTTCTCCAATTCCGCGACCTCTGCCGTTACCGCCGTCGTGGGCAACTTCACCTGCCGCCCCAAATCATCCGCTCGCACAAACTGCCCCGCCGCCTGATAAAATGCCTCCAAAATTGCCGTGCCCGCCTTCATAACTATGTGATTAGTTCCCCTGTTGCTCCACCAATTCCAGCGAAAAATCCACCGATCGGGCTGAATGCGTGAGCGCGCCGACGGAGATGTAGTCCACGCCGGTCTGCGCGATGGCGCGGACGGTCTTGAGTGCGACGCCGCCGCTGGCTTCGGTCTGGGCGCGACCGGCCACGAGCGTGACGGCTTCGCGTAATTCGTCCGGGGTCATGTTGTCGAGCAGGATGTGGTTGGCGCCGGCGGTCAGGGCTTCTTCGACCTGCTCCATCGTGTCGGCTTCGACGATGATCGGGGCGGTCGGATGATTCTTGCGCGCCAGAGCGAGCGCATCGCCCAACGTCTTTGGACCGAGTCGAGCAAGGATGATGCGGTGATTGTCCTTGATCATCACGGCGTCGAAGAGGCCCATGCGATGATTGGTGCCGCCGCCGACCGCCACGGCGTATTTCTCCAACACACGCAACGTCGGCGTGGTCTTGCGCGTATCGAGAATTTTAGCCTTCGTTCCGTTGATCTCATCGACGAACTGACGCGTCAATGTGGCAATGCCCGACAGTCGCTGCAGGAAATTCAGTGCGGTTCGTTCCCCGGTCAAGATTCCACGCGCGGGTCCGACGAGACTGCACACGCGAGTCCCACTTTGCACTACCTCTCCTTCGTCGACCAGCAACTTCACGCTGATGACCGTGGGGGCAGGCCCCCGCGCCTGCCCTCGGCGATCATCGGACGGTGGGCAACCACTGGGGGTTGCCCCAACGAGGCCGACCTGCGCAAAGACCTCCTCCACGAGCGGCAGACCCGCCACTACACACGGTTCCTTCGCCACGATATACGCCTCCGCGCGCTGGTCAGCCGGAATCGCTGTCTCGGTCGTGATATCACCGGCGCCAACATCCTCGGCGAGCGCCGCCTGCACAATGTTGCGAACAAATTCCTGCAGACGAGGGCTCATCGGGTCTTTGCTGGTCGGATTCTCTTCACCACATTCACCTTCAACTTCCGATCGTATTTGACCTGCCGCTTCGCCGGCGGTGTGCCCTGCGCGTCGGGCTTGCCCTCGTTCTTCAACTCGGCAATCTGGTCGCGCAGGATGGCCGCCTTTTCAAATTGCAGGTTCTCCGCGGCTTCGATCATCTCCCCTTCCAGTTCGCGCAGTAGCTCGGCGGTCTGATAGCTGCCACCCGACTCGCGCACCACCGACGCCTCCACATCCTTGGCCTTCGTGAGCTCGGCGAGACTAAGTTGCAACTCGCGCTTTACACTCTTCGGGGTGATGCCATGCTCCTTGTTGTAGGCGAGTTGCTTGGTGCGGCGATACTCCGTGGTCGCCAGGAACTTCTTGATCGAGTCGGTCATCACATCGGCGTACAGGATGACCTCGGCGTTGATATGTCGGGCGGCGCGACCCGCCGTCTGAATGAGCGACGTGGCGCTGCGCAAAAAACCTTCCTTGTCAGCATCGAGGATGGCCACCAGCGACACTTCGGGCAGGTCGAGCCCTTCGCGCAAAAGGTTGATGCCGACCAGTACATCAAAATCCGCGGCGCGCAGTCCACGCAACACTTCCACACGCTCGATGGCGTCGATCTCGCTGTGGAGATACTTCACGCGGATGCCAACCTCACGGAGATAATCGGCGAGGTCTTCTGACGTGCGCTTGGTCAATGTGGTCACCAGTATACGCTCTTGTTTTTCGGCGCGGGCACGACATTGCTCGATGAGGTCGTCAATCTGGCCCTTGAGCGGCTTGATTGTCACGGTCGGGTCGACCAGGCCGGTCGGACGAATGATTTGCTCGGCGACAACCGCGCTCCGTCCGAGTTCGTTCGGCCCAGGCGTAGCGGAGACAAACGTGCATTGGTTGATCAAACTCTCAAATTCGGCGGCGTTCAGTGGCCGATTGTCGAGCGCCGAGGGCAGACGGAAGCCGTGTTCCACCAGCGTCGTTTTTCGCGACCGATCACCGGCGTACATCCCGCCGATCTGCGGCACGGTGACGTGCGATTCGTCGATGATCAGCAGGTAATCCTTCGGAAAGAAATCCATCAGTGTGAACGGTCGCTCGCCGGGCGCCCGATTGCTAAGGTGCCGCGAGTAATTCTCAATGCCGCCGCAGAAGCCCATTTCCTTGAGCATTTCCAGGTCGTACGTGGTGCGCGAATACATCCGCTGCGCCTCGACCAGTTTATTCTCCGCCTCGAACCACGCCACGCGATCTTTCATCTCGGCTTTGATCGCATCCAGCGCCCGGGCAATCTTCGAATACGGCATGACCCAGTGTTTGGCCGGATAGATGGAAAACGTGCTGACCGATTCGATCTTGTGCCCCGTCAACGGGTCAAACCGCGTGATCTGTTCCACGCGGTCACCGAAGAACTCGATACGTACCGCTTCCTCGGTGTAGCTGGGACACACTTCGACCGTGTCCCCGCGCACGCGGAAATTGCCGCGCGTGAATTCCACGTCGTTGCGGTTGTACTGCATGTCCACCAGCTTGCGCAGCAGATCGTCGCGCGCCATTTCATTGCCGACCGTCACCAGCGCCATCATTGCAAAATAATCCTCGGGCGAGCCCAAGCCGTAGATGCACGAGACGCTGGCCACGACGATCACGTCGCGCCGCGACAACAGCGAACTCGTCGCCGAGAGGCGCAGTTTCTCAATCTGTTCGTTGATGCTCGAGTCCTTTTCAATGTAGGTGTCGGTCTGCGGGATGTATGCTTCCGGCTGGTAGTAGTCGTAGTAGCTCACGAAATACTCGACCGCGTTGTGCGGGAAGAATTGTTTGAACTCGCTGAACAACTGCGCTGCCAGCGTTTTGTTGTGCGAAATCACGAGCGCCGGTCGATCCAACTGCTGGATCACGTTCGCCATCGTGAACGTTTTGCCGCTGCCTGTCACGCCCAGCAGCGTCTGATATCGGTTCCCCGCCGCCAGCGAATCGACCAGCGCCTTGATCGCCTGCGGCTGATCCCCGCGCGGCTTGTATTTACTGACAAGTTGGAAAGGCATCAGCCGTCAATTTAGCACAGGCGCGCCTACTCGCGCCACTTTGGAGTGCGCCGTTCATCAGGGTGTGCTGAGATGGGGGTGTACCCGCCATTTCTACCTTTACTTGGTCGAGAATTCGCTCATCTTGGTCATACTGATTGGTTTCAGGTGATGCCAGTAATTCTGCGCGTAGCTACAGCCGACGACGCAAAACAAGTAGCCTCGATGGGCCGTGAGTTTGCGGCGTACCTGCGATCTCTGGGTGACCTGCGCTCGTGCTGCCTCAGTGCGGAGGAGTATTTGCGCGACGGCTTCGGTGAGAACCCGGCCTTCTCTGGACTTGTTGCGGAACTGGACGGGGAGATGGTTGGCTACCTTCTCTACTGTCACGGCTACGACCTCGATTTGGGAGGCCGGGTCACCCACATCATCGATATCTTCGTACGCGAGATGGCACGGCGCCAAGGCGTGGCGCGCGCCCTCATGGAAGCCGTAACCGACATCTGCCGCCGGTCTGGTGGAAAGCAACTTCTCTGGGCGGTATATACCTCAAATATGCTCGCCAAGGGTTTCTACGAGAAGCTTGGCGCCACGTACATTCACGACCTGCAATTCATGTACCTGCCGGTGTGAGCTAGTGAACTTTTCTTACGCCACTAGACGTCACCCCCCTGCGCCACTTTGGAGTGCGCTGACTTGTCAGCGCTTTCGGAAGGGGGACGGTAAAGCAGCGACAAGTCGCCGCACTCCACAAAACATTGTTACATCGTCTCGCCGAGCCAGTCGACTGTCTCGGTGATGACGCGAGATTCCCAGATGTGCTTATTGAACGTGTGGTCGGCGCCGGGGATGATCACTTTCTTGACGACGCGTTTGTGGCCCTGGAGTGCGTGCTCATACAAATCCGTATGATGGACGGGAACGGTCTGGTCTCTGGCCCCATGTACGAGCAGTGCGGGGCACTGGCATTTCACCACTTCGCGAAGCGGTTTCATTTCGGCAAACTGACGAATGAACGCGACCCCCACGAGGTTGCCATCGTGGTCCGTAATACCCGTCTCCGCGAGCGAGGAAACGGCTTCAGGCGTCGATAATTCGTCGAGAATGCCTTCGCCTTCGGCCACGGGTGCGATCAGCACCAATGATTTGATCCGATGTTTCTCGCGGGCCACTACATGTGCGCCGACGGCACCGCCCATGCTGAATCCGATCAGTGCCAGCCGCCGGGAGTTGACCCGCTTGTGTCGGGCCAGAAACTTGATGGCTTCCAGGGAATCCGCCACTTCCGAGCGGATCGTCATGTCCTCGAAATCCCCCGCGCTATCTCCCGAACCGCGAAAGTCAAAGCGCAGACTGGCAATCCCATGCTCGGCAAGCGTGCGGGAGATTTTCACAAACATGCGGTGCGGTTCGACCCTGGTACCGGTAAATCCGTGAAGCAACAACGCGGCGGGAAAACGTCCGAGCCCCTCGGGCACATGCAACATGCCCACGACCTGCTGACCTTTGGATTCAAAGACGACCGGTGTTTCCATGCCGCGCGATAGTAGAAGCCGCCAAAGTCATTGTCAACGCACCGCTCCGCCGATAGAGTGAATCGCCATGCCGATTCAATGCGACTATCACATGCACACGCCGCTGTGCAAACACGCCCAGGGCCCCATGGAGGCGTATGTCGAGCGCGGCATCGAACTGGGACTGCGCGAGATCGGGTTCTCCGACCACAATCCACTTCCCGGCGGTCGCAGTGCCAACGTGCGCATGGAGGAAAGCGAGATCGACTATTATGTGGAACGCGTGACCGAACTGCGGTTCCGGTACCGCGGCAAGATCGATGTGATGCTCGGGCTCGAGATGGACTATCTCGAAGGTCTCGAAGACTATCTGGCCCAACAGCTCGCCAAATACCCGTGGGACTACGTCATCGGTTCAATCCACTTCCTGGACAGCGATTGCCGACAGGGATCGTGGCCCAAGAATTACACCGGCGATCCCCAGAAACTGTATGCCCGTTATTTCGAGTTGCTGCGGCGCATGGCACGGAGCGGCCTCTGTGATATCGCAGCGCACTTCGATGTCCCGAAGCGCTCGGGATGCCTTCCCAGCGAACGTGAGGCCGGGGACATCACGCAAACGCTGCAGGAAATCAAGCAGGCAGGCATCTGCATGGAAACCAACACGTCGGGCTATCGTCATTCCGAACTTCCCGAGCCGCAACCGTACCCGTCGCTGTCGATCGTGGAACAAGCCCTGGCGCTGGGCATCCCACTCACAGTGAATTCCGACGCGCATGCACCCGATCAAGTCGGCCTGAAGTTTGGGGACATTGAAACGTTTCTGAAGCGGAAGGGTTGCCGCCAATTGGCGAAGTTCGACCGGCGGAAGCGAGAGATGTACGATTTGTAGCCACGAGACGCGGGGATGTCGGCGAGCAGCTCCCAGCAATCTTTCCTGTTCGAAGGTCAACAATTTACAGGGTTGACGGGCGTCTGGCCCGGGTGTACAATATGGATGTTTCCTAAACGCGTGGGGTCTGTGTCACGCGGAGACATAGATAAAGTTGAGGGTGGAAGACTTTGCGCGTGGTTTATGCCGGGTTCGCACGACATTTCAGGGTTTATTCTTTGCCGGCGCTCACGGTGCCTGACATCCTCCCACACGTTTCTCGCCAGTTGTTTTGCGCCGTTCGGCCACCGGCTTCTGCGACCGTTGCGAGAGGAAATATTGCGGTGAGAAGATTTCTTCAGGTCATTGCGCTCATTGCCTTAACTGTCCCGCGAGCGATGGACGCCCAGGTGCCAGGCATCATCAACTACCAAGGCCGCATCATCAGCGGGGGCACCAACTTCGATGGCACCGGCCAGTTCCAGTTCGCGCTGGTCAACGGCATGGGGGCGCCCACGTACTGGAGCAATGGCGTCGCCACCGTGTCATTGACAGTCACCAAGGGCCTGTACTCGGTGCTGTTGGGCGACACAACCATCGCCAACATGGCGGCCATTCCCGTCACCGTGTTCACCAACACCGATGTGCGCTTGCGGGTCTGGTTCAATGACGGCATCCACGGCGCGCAACAACTCACGCCCGACCAGCGCCTCGCGGCGGCCGGTTACGCGCTGATGGCGGCCAATGTTCCCGCAGGCGCAATTACCTCGGCGCAACTGGCCTCCAATGCCGTCACGTCCGCCAATTTAGCGCCCGGGGCGGTGACGACCGCTGCGATCGCCGGTGGCGCTGTTGGCGCGAACCAACTTGCCAGCAATGCAGTCTCCGGTGCCACTCTTGCGGCCAATGGAGTACTCACAAACGGCAGTCCAACATTCACGGCAGGATGGGCACAGGGTAATCCGATCCTGTCACTCACCAACTCCTATATTGCGACGATTATGATGCTCAGTACGAACGAGTGGTCAATTCCGCAGGGAAGCTGGAATGATATCAATGCAGCCTTTATTTGCACATCTCCCGATGGGACACAACTTACATGGTTTGGACAGCAGCCGCTGTTTGGCAACGGCGCGTTGGCCAGCTTCGGTCCGGTCAACGACCCTGATGTGTGGTTTGCGACCAACGGCTATTGGTTTGGAACATACACTTTCTCGGATGATACCGCGACGAATAGCAATTATTACGGGATCCCGTCCATGCCGACCAACGGCTTCATCATCCTCCGCGCGACGATACTGTCCAACAATTTCGCAGAGGTAGGCACCATCAATTGTTCCTCGCTGGCACCCTACGTTACCGGCGCTACCATCACCAATGTTTGGGTTCAGCAGCCGAAGATGGAAGTTACGCTGACAACAAATCCCAGGAACCTGTTTTTCGACATTGCCACGAACTATCACGGCGGCTGGGTGGCCGCGATGACCACGGCGCAAGACCCGCCAAACTACACGCAATGGAGCACGCCGGTACTTGTGCCGATTGTTGGGCCCATCCCGAACGGATGGATCAGCCCAATCGGCCCCTGCGGCCTCAACTGGAATGGGACGAACCTCCTGTTTTTCACCACCAGCAATTCCCTGTGGCTGGTGACCAACACGATCAGCGCTGCGGGGACGTACACGGTATGGAAGAATGGCGACTGGGGCCACTGGACAAACGCCGTTAGCAACGGGGCCACCATCACCAGCGTTTTGGACCCGCGTGTTGTGATTTTGCCGGACCGCAAGCGGCTGGTGTTTGAATGCAACAACGTCTATGGCACGCCGTTGGGTGTACACTATTCGGATTGCTTCGACGATTGGCAGACGTGGACACCTCCGACGGCCTTCAATTCGCCTCTGATGGTCACGAACTTCTTCGGGACCATCTACACGAACTTCACCGCCACCGGCACGGTTCAGCCCCTGATTCTGCGGATGATGTCCCCGCTCTATATTCCGAGCACTTTCGTGGTCAACAGCGGGATCACTGTCAATGGGAGTGCCACTTTTAACGGCGGAATCAACGCCCTAAACGTATTCAACGGTCTCACCGCAGATAGCGGCACCATCAACGGTACTTTGACTGTCAGTAACGGGGCGACCATAACCAGTGGTACACTTGTCTTGGGCACCGTAGCTCCAGTCGGTTTGTCTTTCTATCCTATGTGGTGGACTAACGCTGGAAACAACTTACTCCTTCGTCAAGATGTCTTGAACTTCGTGGACACTTCAACCGGCCCGCAAACGGATAGATTGGCTGGTGTTCAATCGCCCATCTATATTGTCGTGACCAACGCCACGGTTTCTGCCAACCCGCTCGTGTTGAAGGCAGGCTTGTCCGGATCGGCGCAATTTCTCAACAACAACGGCAGTTACTATACTGTGAGCGCCCCCGGCATCATCATAGCCATTGCTCCCACGCCGGGCGCCGCCAACAGAACCTTGCTGCTGGACGGCACAGCCATGGTGACCAACGGCGCGTCGTTCGTCTACAGTACGCAGGTCATGATACTTGGCAGGATGTTCACTAATCAAACCGGGCGTGCTGTTCAATATGTCGAGCAGGCGGTGTTCAACGACAGCGCTGCTGGCCGGCCCGTATTGCGCGGGTCGAATATCACACAGGGAGTCGGATGGGATTGGTCATTCCCCGGTGGGCTGAACAGTAATTGGACGAACACTGTAACTCCGATATTCGCCAGCCCAAACGACCAGATCCTCTACGAGGATGTGAGCACGGGCAGCGGGGCAACGATAACACACTACCGGCTCGACGCCATCCAACGTCCGTAGGGTGCGCGTTTCCCAGGCGCTGGATCAATTGCGTGCCGCCATCCGCACGAAACCATATGCGCTCCATCAGCCGCAAATATCGACCTACGATGAGATGACGGCTTGACGTTTCCCGGCGGTGCCGTCACTACGCCAGGACAGGATGATATACAAGCCCACGCCAATGCAAATTGCGCTGTCGGCCACATTGAACGCCGGCCAGTGGTATGGACCGTAGAAAAAGGACAGGAAATCAATCACGTGGTGGACGCGAATGCGGTCAATGAGATTGCCGATGATGCCGCCGGCCACCAGCCCAAACGCAACGCGCAAACCGGGGCGATGCAGTTGAAACGTGTGGCGGAAAAGGAAAATCCCCAACACCGCCAACAGGGAGATGACGGTCAGCACCAGGTTGTAATCCTTGAAAATGCCCCACGCGGCCCCTGTGTTGTGCACCTGCACGAGACTAAAGAATCCGCTGATGACCACGCGGGTTTCCTCGGGACTGATGGCGTGCACGACGAGCCATTTGGTTAGCTGATCGAGCGCGACAATCGTAACGGCGATGAGCGCGACCCATTGCATTGGGCGCCTGGCGACTTACTCTTCGGCCTCTTCCGACTCGCCGCCCTCTTCATCCGCGGACTCGGTGAACATCGGCCCCTGCGGAACGGGCCGACGGCCCTCCTTCTCAATGATGGACTGGCAACTCACGCACAACCGCGCAAACGGCACCGCTTCGAGCCGCGCTTTCATGATTTGCTTCTCGCAGTTGCCGCAAATACCGTACGTATTCTGGTCCAGCCGCTTGAGCGCTTCCTCGATTTCATAGAGCGCTTCCTGTTCATTGGATACGAGGCTCAGGGCAAACTCCCGGTCAAAATTGTCCGTGCCCGCGTCTGCCATATGCAGGCTGTAACCGCTCAATTCACCGGAGGCATCGCGCTGCGACCGCTTGAGGTTGTCGCTCGCCAGAAAATTCACGCCGTCAATCAGATGGTCGCGCAAATCGAGCAGCAGCTTTTTGAATTTCGTCCCGTCCTCCTTGGAAAGCTTCAACGTCTTCGGCGGACGCTCCGGCTCTGGTGTCGCCGCCGTGTCTCGTTCCTTCGTGTCTGCTGACGGCGTCTTCAACTTCGCTGCGCCCTTGACCTTGGCAGTTGCTTTCGCAGTCCCCATTGTCCCCTTCTTTGCATTGGCTTTCGGTTTTGCTGATTTGGTTTTCCTGGCCTGCGTCTTCATAAATCGCTCCGTCCTTACTGCATTTTCTGCGCCAGCGCGCTGACCACGTCTGTGCAGCGTCGGCATAGCTCCGGATGCGCGGCGTCCGTGCCCACATCCTCCGTCCAACGCCAGCACCGCACACACTTTTTTCCCGCCGCCGCGCTGACCTTCACGCGCAAGTCGCCGCCCGTTGGTTTGACGACCCGAACTTGCGATACAATCAGCACCGTTTCAAGCGTCGGTCCGAGTTTTTCCAGCAACTCGCGCGTCGCGTCATTATCAGGCTCGATTTCCACTTGTGCTTCAAGCGACTTCCCGATCGTCTTGTCCTGCCGCGCCTTTTCCAATTCCAGCGAGGCGACGCGCCGCACATCCAACAACCGCTCCCAGCGCGCCTCGAGTTCCGTGTCGCGCCGCTTCGTGTCCATTCCGGGAAACTTCGCCAGATGCACCGACTCCATCTCGCGCCCGGGCAGAAAGCCCCAAACTTCATCCATCGTGAACGGCATAATCGGCGCCAGCACCTTCGCCAGCGTCGCCACTGTCTCTAAAATCGCGGTCTGCGCGGACCGTCGCTCCGCCGAATTGGGCGCAAGCGTATACAACGGGTCTTTCATTACGTCAACGTAAAATGATGAAATTTCCACCGCGCAAAAGGCGTTCACCAAATGGTACACGCGATGGAACTCCAGGTTCTCGTACGCCTCGGTCAAATCTGCGACCAGGGCCTGCAACCGCGACAACAGCCAGCGGTCAATTTCCGCCAGTTTTCCGTGCGGCACCGTGTGCTTGGCCGGATCGAAGTCATAGAGGTTCGCCAAGAGGATCCGCAGCGTATTGCGGACCTTGCGATACGTCTCGGAGACACGCTCAAAAATCTCTTCCGACAACGGTACGTCTCCCTGATAGTCTTCCGAGACCACCCACAGCCGCAGCACATCGGCCCCAAACCGCTTGACGTACTCTTCCGAGTTCGCCGGTTTGCCGGTGGACTTCGAGATCTTCTGCTTTTTTCCGGTTTCCGCAACCTGCACCACGAGAAAACCATGGGTCGCGACCGTCTGGAATGGCACGGTGCCGTTGCCCGCCATGGACAGCAGGAGCGAGGATTGGAACCAGCCACGATGCTGGTCGCTGCCTTCCAAATACAAGTCCGCCTGCCACGCCGGGTGTTTCGCGTCGGCCACCGCGTGCTTCAGTTCCGGCCGGCGCATCAACACCGCTCGCGAGGACGAGCCGGAATCGATCCAAACGTCGAGAGTGTCATTGGACTTGGTGGCCGCCTCGGCGCCTTTCCAATCCTTCGGCCTCAAGGTCGACCAAAGTTCCGCGACGGTTTTTTCAAACCACACGTTCGAGCCATATTTCTCAATTAAATCAGCGGCGGCGCGGACGATCTGCGCGTCGAGAATCGGTTGACCTTGCGCATCGTAGAATGCCGGAATCGGTACGCCCCACGCGCGCTGCCGGGAGATGCACCAATCGGGCCGCTGTTCGATTGTACCCGTGATACGGTTTTCACCCCACTTCGGCACCCATTTCACCTGGCGTACTTCTTGGAGAGCGCGCTGCCGCAAGTTCTCATGATCGAGCGCGATAAACCACTGTTCCATCGCGCGGAAGATGATCGGGTTCTTGCAACGCCAGCAGTGCGGATACGAGTGGGTCACCTCAGCGTATCCCGCCAGCGCCCCGATGGCCCGGAGATGCTCGACAATGGACTTGTTGGCCTTGAAGACAAATTGACCCGCGAACTGGCCTGCCTCTTTGGTGAAGACCCCACCGTCATCGACCGGTGCGAGCGTTTCCAGTCCATACTTCTGGCCGATCTCATAGTCCTCCGCGCCGTGGCCGGGCGCCGTATGTACCAAACCGGTGCCCTGCTCCAACGTCACATACGGCGAAAAGATGATGGGTGAATCACGCTCGATAAATGGATGCCGTGCGACCAACCCCTCCAGCTCACTGCCGGAAAGTTTCTGCTGCACGACCAACTCCACCCCACACGCCTGGGCGACCCGCTCGACAAGTCCTTCCGCCAGGATCCACGTTTCGCCGTTGGGCGCTTTCACACGGACGTAGGTCAACTCGGGTTTCACCGCGATGGCCAGGTTGGCCGGCAACGTCCAGGGAGTTGTCGTCCAGATGACGGCAAACTCCTTGTCCTGTCCTTTCACAGCAAATTTCACATACACCGACGGAGAAACATGGTCGGCGTACTCCACTTCGGCTTCCGCCAGCGCCGTGCGACATGTCGCGCACCAGTAAATTGGCTTCTTCCCGCGATAAACAAAACCCTTCTCCACGATGTCCGCGAACAGCTGCAATTCGTCGGCCTCGTATTCCTTGTGGAGCGTCACATACGGGTGATCCCAGTCCCCCAACACGCCGAGGCGCTTGAATTGCGTGCGTTGGATGTCGATGTACTTGCGCGCATAGGCGTCGCACGCCTGGCGGATCGTTGCGGCATCCGCCGTGGTATCGCCCGCCTTGCGCATGTCCTGGGTGACCTTGAACTCAATGGGTAATCCGTGGCAGTCCCAACCCGGTACGTAGGGCGCACAACAACCGCTCATCGTCTTGTACTTCACGACGACGTCCTTGAGGGTTTTATTAAGCACATGGCCGATGTGCACGTCGCCGTTGGCAAACGGCGGCCCGTCGTGCAGGACGAATACCGGCGCGGCGCGGCGGGCAGCCATGATCTTCTCGTAGAGTTTGCCCGCCTCCCAACGCGCCAACATCTCCGGCTCGCGCTGCGGCAGGTTGGCCTTCATCGGGAAGTCCGTCTGCGGAAGATTCAGTGTGTTCTTATAGTCGATTTGGCCCATGGTTCCCCGCCAAAAGCGGGCAAACCTATCACGCACCGAGGGTTGTGTCAACGAGCCTAGTGCGCGCCTACCTGGTAGAATCGCCGCGGCAAGCTCGCGGCCCCGACGTCGATGTTGGTGAGGATGCCGCCGGTACCAGGAACGTCCAGCGCGAGATTGCTCCAACTTCCACTGGCAAGATCATTCTTGCATTGAATGTCATAGCCCGCGCTGGAGATGGAGGAAAACATCAGAACAACGTTTGTCCCGATGATTTTGATGGTCAAATCCGTCGGCGGCGTGACGCTGGTCAATGAAATGACCGTCGCCGAATACGGAGCGAAGCTGCAGGAAAAGTTGGTGGCGACTCCAAACAGGGTGGTTTGAGAAACGTCGGCGGAGCCGATTCCTGTCTCGGCCGAGTTGTCCTGCGGGATGCCGTACGAGTATACAAGCGCATTGGTTGTCGGTGTGTAACCGCTGATCGCCACGTTGGCGTTCAGCGTATTCATCGGGCTCTTGTTGAGGACAAGCAGTGTCAGAGCGCCGTTGGTGCGTTTCGCTCCGTAGACCGACAGGAAGGCGTAATCACTTGTCGCACTGACAATCTGATCACCGCCGCGCGCGAAGTGCTGGAGCAGCTTGGCCACGTAAAACGTCGGGTAACGGTCGGCGGGACCAGCGGGCGTGGCGCTATCCACGATTCCGTAATCGCCGTAGGGGCGCCAACCGTATAATGAGCCATCGTTGTTGTTGTCGGTTTCCTGCCCATTGCGCAGGTCCCACCAAATAAGGCCATTGAACTCGGTCTGCAAGATCTGGCCGATGCTGTCCGCCATGAACAATCCGTTGACCAGACTTGTCGTTTGCTTGCCGGGGTTTGTGTAGACAGAATTATTCTCCGTGCAAACCAGTTCGACGTTGGTCGCCGCAGCACCGAGGTAATCGCTGAGTTGCTGGCACAAATCGGCAGCATTGGCCGCCCATGTGCTGGATGATTGCAGCAGGGCGGCGTCGTTTTCCGCGCCCGGCGCCTGCGCGTATTGATGATAAATGACGAAGTTGGGAGTGATGCCGAGCTGATTCATTGTGCTCAACAACACGGGGGTCCAGCCGTAATGTGTGACACCGGTGCGTGGATTGATGGCCGCATGGTTGGTATAGGTCGCGTAGCTGTCCTCCCCCGTGATGACAACCGCGCCAATCTTGATGCTCGGGTCCACCGCCTTCATCTGGCTGAGATAACTGTGAAAGAGCGTGGCATAGGTGTAGGGATCGTTCGGCAGCGCGTTTGTATCGGTTTCCCATGAACCGTAGTTTTCGTTGCCCACTTCCCAATACGTGAACCCATACTTCTTCGTCACATTGGAGTACTGGACCCAGTTGGCCGCCTCCGTCGGCGAGCCGGAACCATAGTTTACCGTAATGAACGCCTGCGCGTGCGTGTTGGTAGCGACATCGGCGAAATTGTCGAACGAAGTGCTCCACGTCCACGTGTTGGTGTCCGTTGTGTTGCTGGCCCAGTGATAATCGTCGGCCAGCGAGCCGCCAGGGAAGCGGAACGCCTGATTAGCCATTTCAGTCATCAGGGAAATCGTGGTGGATGTGTCAAACACACCGTCCCACACAGCCGTATTGACGCCGAAATGCCGGGGATCAGCAGTGCGGACGATCTGTGACGCGTTGATACCCAGATGGACCACTGCGGGCGGCGGTGGCACGGTCAGTTGAATGTCGTCAACGTAGAACGTCGGCTCGGTAGAGCCGCTGCGGTCTTGAATCCAAAATCCGTCCATGTTCGGCTTGTTGGTCACGCCGAGCGACGCCAGCGAGAGCGTGATTTGCTGCCAAACATTCGAAGACAATGCTGGCAGGTTGACAGCCGTCTGCGGCGCACCGTCCAACTCCGCCTTCACCAGCAATTGCTGTCCGCCCACGGAACCGCCGTCAATCCAAAAGGTGAGATTGGTGTAGCCGCTCGTGTCGAACGCATTCTGATGCAGGTACAACGCCTGGTTGGCCCCCGCGTTGACGCTGATGGAGCTGGTTCCCGTGTGTACCGGCGCCGTGTTGGTCAGGTTGACCGTCGCCCAACTCCAGTCCTGCCAGCCGGTGCCAAGCAAATCTGTATAAATAACCTGGTTGGTCTGCGCGAATACAAATTGCGAACTCAAAACGATGCAGCACACTATCCAGCCGAACATTTGATTGCGCGTGTGTGTCACCTTGCGTCTCTGGAACGCCAACGTAAGGGGGAAGCGTAACGCCGTCAATTCCATCCGGAGTCCGTGGCAAACGGGCGATTAGCCGACGACCGACACCCACACTTTGCGGTTTCGCGGCCCGTCAAATTCACAGAAGAAGATGCCCTGCCACGTCCCGAACTGCAGTTTACCGCCACGCACGAACACCTGTACGCTGTGCCCCATCATGCTCGATTTCACATGCGCCGCAGTGTTCCCTTCGCCGTGCCGATAGTGCGCATCTTTCCACGGGACGGCCTTATCGATGGCGTACATCATATCGCTCACGACATCCGGGTCAGCATTCTCGTTGATCGTGATTCCTGCGGTAGTATGCGGGACGAAACAAATGCAGAGGCCCTCCTTCACACCCGACTCGTCCACGACCCGCTGCACTTCGCTGGTAATCTCGGCAAATTGGGTGTGAGCGCTGGTTTTGACGGCGAGCTCCTTCACGGCTCGGGGACCTCCGTGCTTCCACGTGTGAACGTGTAGTCGCCGTGGAACTTCGCGGTTTGGGTGTAGGAACCGGAGACGGTACTGGCGGTCACGTCGACGTGCAGATATGCATCCACTTTCCCAGGAGTAACTTTCTTCATGATGAGAAAACCGTTGAAGCCATCGCCTTTCGAGCTCGGGCCGAAGCGCCTGACGGTAAATTGCGGCGCTACATAATCGGAGGGAATCGGCAGGCGTTGGTTGAGCCGAAAATCGTGCACGTGCAGGACAAGCAACTGGTCTTCGTCATTGTCCGGCCCATTCAGAATCGTGTCCACGTGGCGACTGATCCTCAACACCAGCGGGCCAGCCTGGGCGACCAACGAGCCCGCGCCTGCTGGCGCTGCGGGACTGCTAAATGTAGCGCTCGCGGGTCCGATGTGGCTGTAGCTGCAAGCCGAGGTAAACGCGGTCAGAGCAATGGCGAGAAGAGTGCTTTTCATTTGGTGCCGTCCAACCCCGCTTATTGCGCCTCCAAAGTTTTCTTGTACGCCAGAATGCCGTCGGCAATCGCTTTCGCCAACGTCTCGCGATACTCAGTCCGCAAAATGCGCTGCTCTTCGGAAGGGCTCGACAGGAAGCCGGCTTCGATCAAGATCGCGGGACAGCTCGCGTACCGCAGCACATAGAATCGCGCGCGCCGCACACCGCGGTCCACCGCACCCGTGGCCCGTAACGACGCCTTCTGGACGCAATGCGCCAGCCACACATTCTGGCCATCAAACCGATTGCCCGGCACGGCGGCGAAGTCGCCGCTGCTCGTGTCACGGTCGCCGGAGTTCCCGCTGAAATTTGCCGTCGAACTGGTCCCGGCCGGCGGCGTGCAATAGGTCTCAATGCCCTCGGCCGTCCCGCCCGAGTTGAAGTGGATGCTGACATATACGTCAGCCCCTTTCGCACGGGCGAATTCCACACGGTCGTCCAAGGAGACGGTCTTATCGGATGTGCGCGTCAGGGTAACGCGCGCGCCACTTCCCGCCAAATCCCGCTCGACCCGTTTGGCCACATCGAGCGTCATCACCTTTTCAAAGCTCGAACGCCCGCGCGTACCGCGGTCCTCACCGCCATGACCCGGGTCGATCACAATGGTCCGGACCGCGCCACCGGGCTTCCGCAACCGCCCAGGTTGCAACACGGGATCAAGGGTCTTCAGTATGTCGAGTTCAGGCACCCAGAGTTTGCCACGTGTCGCCAGAATCGGCGCCGAAAGCCAGTGGTTCACCCCGTTGACCAGAATATCGCGCTGGTCAGCCTCCAGCTCAAGCTGCGCCAAACTCGTCCTGTACTCGGCACGATTCTCAGCGCCGCCCAGTTCCGGACCGAGCCCGTAGTAATTTGCCACGTCGCTGACGGCGACGTAATACGTGTTGCCCAGCCGATAGGCCTTGAGACTGGCGGGTTGCGCCAAGGCCGTCCCAGCGAAAACGAGTCCCAAGACCAGAATGATCAGTCGCGACTGACCTACGCGATGCAAAACAGTTCCTCCTTACGGTGCTGCGCGCAAAATGGCACGAAACCGGGCATGATTTCAAGGGAAATGGATTCATGGACGGATATCTGCATCGGTTGAGCGAATTCGACTTTTCCGTTGACGCTGCGGGCGCTCCTACTTAGATTAAGCGGTAGAGCGCGTCAGACATGCGCGACGGTCAGTCCGTGGTACCCTCCACGAGTTGGTTCAATGGCCCTTGGCGAGGAAAAATCATGACGGTTGTCTCAAAAGGTCTCGAAGGAATTACGGTGGCCCAGACCCGCATCGGTGACGTGCGCGGGGACATCGGGCAACTCATCTATTGCGGATACGACATCAACGAACTGGCCGGCAAGGTCTGTTTCGAGGAGGTTCTTCACCTGCTCTGGGAAGGCCGCCTGCCAAACCGCAAGGAACTGGAGCAATTGCAGGGCGAGCTGATCGCGGAGCGCCCATTGCCGAAAGCGGTCGTCGATATGCTGCGATTGCTGCCCAAGGAAGCGCCGCCCATGCACGTGCTGCGCACCGCGGTCTCCATGCTCGGCGCCCTCGACCCCGACGCGGACCTCAATACGCCGCAGTCGAATCGCCGCAAGGCGGTGCAGTTGGTCGCACAGGTTCCCGTGATCATCGCCAAGTTCCATCGCATCCGTTCGGGCAAGGAAACAGTCCCGCCCTCCCCCACGCTCAATTCCGCCGCCAATTTCCTGTATATGCTCAATGGCACGGTGCCCAGTGATGAAGCGGCGGCTACCATCGACATGGCCTTCGTGTTGCACGCGGAGCACGCGTTCAACGCCTCGACGTTTGCGGCACGCGTCACGATTGCCACACTGTCCGATATGTACTCGGCCATCACCAGCGCCATCGGCACACTGAAAGGCCCCTTGCATGGCGGCGCGAACGAGGGCGTGATTCACATGCTCCAGGAAATCGGCGACGAAAGCCGCGTGGACGATTACGTCCGCAGCGCATTAGCCAACAAAAAGCGGATCATGGGCATCGGCCATCGCGTCTACAAAACGCTCGATCCGCGCGCGCCCCACCTAAAGCGGCTTGCCGAGCAACTCTCGGCAAAAGTTGGCGAGCCGAAATGGCTGCGCATGAGTGAACGCATCGCCGATACCATGAAGAAAGAGAAAAATCTCAACGCTAATGTCGATTTCTACTCTGCCACGGTTTACTACAGCCTCGGCATCCCCACCGATTTGTTCACACCCATCTTCGCCATCGCGCGCATGGCGGGCTGGACCGCGCACGTGCTGGAGCAACTGGCCGACAATCGTCTCATCCGTCCGCTCAGCGAATACACAGGGCCAGAGGGCCTCAAGGTCGTGCCCCTCGACCAGCGCTGAGCCGAAGCCCATTCATTCATGAACATCCACGAATATCAGGCCAAGGAAATTTTCCGCCGCTTTGGCGTGCCCGTTGCCGACGGCGGGGTCGCGTCCACGCCGGAAGAAGCGCAGAAAATCGCCGGCACGCTGAAAACCGACGTCATTGCCGTCAAATCACAAATCCATGCCGGCGGACGGGGCAAAGCGGGTGGGATCAAGATCGTCAAGACGCCCGAAGAGGCGGCCAAGGCGGCACGTGAGCTGATCGGAAAGGTATTGGTCACGCACCAGACAGGGCCGCAAGGCAAACAGGTGCGCAAAGTCCTGGTTGAGGCGGGCAGCACGCCGAAGCGCGAACTGTACTTGAGCATTCTGATCGACCGTTCGATTGCGCGTCCCTCGTTCCTGGCCAGTACGGAAGGCGGAGTGGATATTGAGGCGGTCGCCGCGAAAACGCCTGAGAAAATTCTGAAGGAACCCATTGATCCCGCGATTGGCTGTCAGCCCTACCAAGCGCGCAAGATCGCCTATGCTCTGGGGCTGGGGGGCAGTCATTTGCAGCCGGCCGTGAATCTCATCCTTGGCGTGTATCGCGCCTTCATTGAGACCGACGCCTCGTTGATCGAGGTCAACCCGCTCATCATCGACCAGCGCGACCGCGTGCTGGCGCTTGATGCGAAGATGAATTTCGACGACAACGCGCTCTTCCGCCACAAGGACATCCTCGCGATGCGCGATCTCAACGAGGAAGACCCGCGCGAAGTGGAAGCCAGCAAATTCGGCCTCAACTATATCGGGCTCGATGGCAACATTGCCTGCATGGTCAATGGCGCGGGCCTCGCCATGGGTACGATGGACATCATCAAGTTCTATGGTGGCTCGCCTGCCAACTTCCTCGATGTCGGCGGCGGCGCCAGCACCGAGCAGGTCACCGAGGCCTTCAAGATTCTGTGCGCCGATAAGAACGTCAAAGGCATTCTCGTGAATATCTTCGGCGGGATCATGAAGTGCGACGTGATCGCCAACGGCATACTGACCGCCGTGAAGCAGGTGAACGTCCACGTGCCGCTCGTCGTTCGTCTCGAAGGCACCAACGTCGAACTTGGGAAGAAGATTTTGAAAGAAAGCGGTCTGGCCGTCATCGCGGCGGATTCGATGGCCGATGCAGCGCAGAAAATCGTTCACGCAGCGAAGGCAGCATGATCACCGAAATCGCATTTACGGGCATTCCCGTGACCGACATCCCGCGCGCCCGCGCCTTCTACGAGGGCGTTCTGGGCCTCAAGTACACCAAGGACTCCGCAGGCGGCAAGTGGATCGAATACGATATCGGCACGGGCACCTTGGGGCTCGGGTCGTACCCGGGCTGGGATCCTTCACCACAAGGGACGTGCGTCGCGCTGGAGGTTGATGATCTCGATGCCGAGATGTCCCGCTTGAAGGCGCGGGGTGTGACGATTCGCATGGACGTAATGGATACGCCGGTGTGCCGGTTCGCGATGATTTGCGACCCCGATGGCAACAAGATTCTCATTCACAAACGAAAGTCCTAGGTCATGAAACTTTATCTCTACTATGAGAACGTGGATCGCCCGCTGCCGGTCGAAATCCCGGACAACGAAGTTGATGGATTCTTGCAGGAATACGAGGAAGCGCTCCACGACACGTCGGTCGAGACGTTCCAGTGGAAGAATTCCAGCTTTCGTATCGGCGGTCTGATGGCCGTCGTCCACGAGAAACACGCTCCCGTGCGGCCATGAGTATTCTGGTCGATAAGAACACGCGGCTGATTGTCCAGGGCATCACTGGCACGGCGGGCAAGTTCCACGCCGAGCAATGCCTCAAGTACGGAACGAAGCTTGTCGGCGGCGTGACGCCGGGACGCGGCGGTGAGACAGTGGAACTCGATTCGCAGAAGATCCCCGTGTTCAACACGGTCAGCGAAGCGGTGCGCGAAACCGCCGCGAATGTCTCGTGCATCTTCGTGCCCGCGCCGTTTGCCGCCGATGCGATCCTTGAAGCGGCAGACGCGGGCATTGAATTGGTCATCGCCATCACGGAGGGTATCCCGGTGGTCGACATGGTGCGCGTGAAACGCGCGTTGCAGGGCACAAGCGTCAAGCTCATCGGCCCGAATTGTCCCGGCGTGATCACCCCCGGCGTGTGCAAGATCGGCATCATGCCTGGCTACATCCACAAGACCGGCCCGGTCGGCGTAATCTCCCGCAGTGGCACGCTCACGTACGAGGCCGTGTGGCAACTCAGTTCGCGCGGTGTCGGCCAGTCCACTTGCATCGGCATCGGCGGCGACCCCGTGAAAGGCCTCGACTTCATCGACCTGCTGGAAATGTTCGAGACCGACCCGCAAACGGAGGCCGTCATCGTCATCGGCGAAATCGGCGGGAACGCGGAGGAAGAAGCCGCCCTCTGGATCAAAGACAATTTCACGAAGCCCGTGGCCGCGTTCATCGCCGGTGCGACCGCGCCGAAAGGCCGCCGCATGGGTCACGCGGGCGCCATCATCAGCGGTGGCAGCGGTTCCGCCGCCGACAAGATCAAAGCCCTCGAAGCCTGCGGCATCGCCGTCGCCCAAACTCCCGCCGAAATGGGCGAGACAATCGTCAAGCTGATGCGGTAAGATGCCGATGGACGGGTGATTCCGTCCCCGAATGCAGCCAGACCAAACTACCGTTCCACCGGCGGAGCGCCGCACGATTCCGCGGGAGGAACTAATGCGGTTGCCGGTGGTGCGCTATCATGGGCCGATCCAGCCGGTGGCCACTGAGACCGATTTGCAGCGGGCCCTGGCTGAGATCCACTCCGAACGCGTGGTCGGATTCGACACGGAGACGCGCCCGACATTTCGCAAAGGGCAGTTGCACGCGCCCAGTCTTGTCCAGATCGCCACGAGTCATGCCGTGCACTTGTTTCAACTGGCGCGGCTGGATTGCTCGCTCGCGCTGGCAGAAGTGCTGGGAAATCCGCAGATCGTCAAGGCCGGCATCGCCCTGGCTCGTGATCTCTCCGAACTGCAAAAGTCGTTTCCGATCACGCCGGCCAATGTAGTGGATCTGGGCGAGATCGCAAAGCGCCGCGGCGTGGAACAGACCGGGCTGCGCAATCTGGCCGGATTATTCCTCGGCGGGCGCATTACCAAAGGCCCGCAAACCTCCAATTGGGCGCGGGCCAACCTCACCCCGAGTCAGCTATGCTACGCGGCCACGGACGCGTGGGCTTGCCGCGAGCTTTACTTGCGATTCGAGAGCCTGGGCATGTTGTCGCACGAACCAAAGCCGGTCACTTCACGAACCCCTGTGACGTGAGCCAGAAAAGGCAGTCCTTCGTCCAGGGATGACCGTTGGCCAGACCCATCCCGTGCTTGCCGTGCTGATAAATGTGCAGGTCGAATGGCACACCCGCTTTCCGCAATGCTTCGGCAAACATGAGACTGTTCTCGACCGGCACCGTGGCGTCCTCGTACGTGGCCCAGATGAAGCAGGGCGGCGTCTCGGCGGTGACATGCAACTCATTCGAAAGCTGCGCCATGAGATCGGGTGAAGGATCGTCACCGAGCAGATTCTTCTTCGAGCCTGAATGCGCTTTTTCGCCCATCGTGATGACGGCATAGCAGAGGACTCCCAAATCCGGCCGACAGCTTTCCCGTTCAATTGGATCCGCCGCGCCCGAATTGCCCGCATCAAAATGTGTCAGTAATGTCGCCGCCAGATGTCCGCCTGCCGAGGAACCCATGATACCGATGCGTTTCGGATCAATCCCCCACTCTTTCGCATGAGCCCGTGTGAGTCGCACCGCCCGCGCCGCGTCCTCCAACATTCTTGGATGACGATAGCCGTGGGTGCCGAGTCGATATTTCAAAACAAAGCCGCTGACGCCATGCTCATTCAGCCACAGGGCGTAGTCCTTCCCTTCGTGGTCGGCCAGATGTCCGTACCCGCCGCCGGGGCAAATCACCATCGCCGCGCCGGTTGCCAGTTTTGGATCAGCGAGATAGGGTGTCAGGGTCGGCACATCCCAATCGTTTGTGCCGAGCGCACCCGGCGCGCCGTTGGGCCACAACACGGCGGGGGCCTGGACCTCCGCGCGTGAATTCATGGCAACCCCGAACAACAAACAGCAGCCTGCGACTGTAGCGACTCTCCCATGCATGGGCGCATTCCTTTCATGTAGTCGCCGGAATACCAAAATGACCAGCCGGGCGCAATCTTATGCCTGCCAAAGAAAGGCAAAAGTAGTTCTTGCTATCCCAGCGATTTGCGCTATGGTTCCTTTCGCTCGCAGATCGAAGCAGTCAGCAGTGAGATTGGTAGATTGTCAGTCAGGCCTAGTTCGCTCGGTGACAGTCCGAAACCCGAAAACGGGAACAGTCACTGAGACCTCCTTCCGCAGCAGAAAGAATAAACACACTAAAATGGCTACCAAGCTATTCGTAGGCAACCTGTCATTCAACACCAGTGAAGGCGACCTCCTCGACCTGTTCAAACAGGCCGGCAACGTCACCAGCTGCGAACTCATTATGGACAAGTTCACGAACAAGTCCCGTGGATTTGCGTTTGTCCAGATGGGCACGCAGGAAGAGGCCACCAAGGCCATCACCGATTTCAACGGCAAAGAACTGGACGGCCGCGCCCTGACAGTCAATGAAGCCAAACCCCGTGAAGATCGCCCCCGTGGCGGTGGATTCGGCGGCGGTGGTGGCGGATTTGGCGGTGGCGACCGCGGTAAGCGTGAGTTCAGCCGTCGCTAATCCGACGAACGAAGTTTCGCACGAAAAGAGCGTCCCGGGTGGGACGCTCTTTCTCTTTGCTGATTACCCGTATTTGAAACGGTTCGCAAGCTGCGTGCATCATACCGAGCGGAGACCCTATGAAATCAAAAAACATCCAAGCACCCGACCTTACCCAACGTCCGCCCCGGAGCGCACGCGTGCGGCTCGGCGGTTACGCAATCCTCGCGCGCTGTCTCGACAAGGGCCGCGCCACCCTGGTGGGCAAGAATGGCGAGTACAATTTCGCCTGCCCACTGGATCAACGCCTGCTTGAGTTCGCCGGCATCAAGACCAATGATCTCAAGAAGCAATTGGCCGCAGGCAAGGGCGACGGGAAAATTCTGGAGTGGATCGCCAAACACTCCACAACCAAGCGCCAACCATGGGAGATCGCCCAGTGGAGCACGTTACACGACCAGCGCGGTCCGACCGATGTGGAGACCCGCGAGTATTTCACCGGGTTGCTGGCCAAATTCAGCACAACGCGGGAAGACATCGTTGGCTGGTTTGACCTGCTTGACCTTGACGACTACGTGAGTTTCGGCGGCAAAGTCTGAACGCGCAGGCCGTCGTTCTATCGGGATGAGAGGACAAGCGTCTCACGCAGCAAGCGGGGGGGCGTCGATCCACCCTACACCACGCATGTTCCTCCCGATTTCTTCTTGTCATGCCAGGCTCGCATCGAGGTGGCGATGGACTCGCGATGCTCGGCAGAGAAATTGCGCTTTCGTTTCCCGATTATGGGCTTGGAAACAACGCGCGTTGCTGTTTCGTCTGTCCTCTCTTGATCGCCAACACTCATTCGCGTGACGTGCTCTCGCCATTTGCCGTAATGGCGATCATGCCACTCCGTCACGGCGCGCTTCCAACCGATATCGCGGCCGATCCGCTCGCTTTCGATCCACTTGTAGCTCTCGATCTCCTGCTGCTGAAACCAGAGCATTTCAAACGCGGGAGGCTGCACACCGCGCTCGCGAAGAGACCGTTTCCAGTCCGCAAAATGTTTTTGCATCCACTCCTCGCTCGCTTGTTTCCAACCGATGTCGTAGCCAACCCTCTCGCTTTCGATCCACCGATATTTGTCTATCTCCTCTCGCTGGGATCGAGCCATCTCAACGAAAGGGTTTTTGTTTTCCAATCGATCTTTCATTCTGCGCCCCCTCCTTTGAAGGGCCGAAACATCTATTCCTTTAGCAAGAAATAAACCGGGCTATCGCCCCTTGGAATACATGCACTACGCAACATACTCCAGGCGAAACTGTTACGAACAAGTAACTTCACATGAGGCCGCGTGCTGCTTCAGCCACGCCTGTTTCCCTCTGCCCATGGTGTACAAACACCAACAGCATCGTGAGATCAGACCACAAGGCAGAACCTGAGCCTGCCACTACCCCAGATTTCAACTGTGCGTGCCGAACAAGCATGGTACAGTGGTTACGATGTATTTATCCTTGCGTCATTCGGCAGCGCTCGGATGTTTTATCCTGTCCGCCAGCATTGCCTGTCCTGTCGCGGGCCAAACCAATGATTTATCTGGACGGAGCGACGCATCGATCCGCACCGTCATCTCCCTCGTCGCCAGTAATCAACTCACAAAACTGGCCGATGGAAATTATGCTACGGTCACGACACTCTCGACCGCCCAATCGGCCACGAAGCCGACGGGGATCACCTGGCAATATCCGTGGGGTGTCGCCTTGTACGGAATGCTCTGTGTCAAAGATGCCACGGGCAACACCAATTTTGAGAACTTCGTGCTCAACCACAACCTGATCTGCGCCCGATATTATTGGTGGTTGAACAGCTTGCACAGCACCGTTACCAATGCAACCTCCACGCAACTAGCATCGTTTTACGCCACCACGGCGTTGAGCGAATTCATGGCCATTGACCGTTTGGACTACTGTGGGGCGATGACGGCCCAATTGCTGGAAGGCGCGCTCCGTCACACGCCGACGATGACGAACGCGCAGGCGTTCGTGGCCCAGACCACCGCCAATTGGGTCAGCACCGGTCAGGCCCGCCTGCCCGACGGCACGCTCTGGCGACCGACCAGTACCGATACGATCTGGGCGGATGATCTTTATATGAGTTGTCCGTTCCTCATCCGCTGGTACCAATACACCGGCAACTCCAACTATCTGAACGACGCCGCCATGCAAGTCACGAACATGGCTGGTTATCTCCAGGACACCAACGGTATCTGGTTTCACGGTTACTTTTACGACGATCATTCCGTCAACGGCGTCAAATGGGGCCGTGGCAACGGCTGGGCCATGGTCACAACCGTGGAAGTGCTTTCCGTCATGCCAACGAACCATCCCGCGTACGGCACGTTGCAGAGTATTCTCAGCCGCCACATCGCCGGCATCGAATCCGTGCAAGGCGCCGACGGTATGTGGCATCAAGTGCTCGATGACACCAACGCGTGGGAGGAAACTTCCTGCACGGCCATGTTCGCCTACAGCATCGCGCGCGCGGTGAATCGCGGCTGGATTGATCCGTCCAACATGGCCGTGGCTCGCAAGGCCTTCGCGGGCCTCTGCCAGTACATCACCACCAACGGCGTCGTCAATCAGGTTTGCCCGGGCACGAGCCTCAGTTCGAATCTCACCTACTACACCACCACGCAACAACCAACCAGCAACGACCCGCATGGCCCGGGTCCTGTTATGCTCGCGGGGTCGGAAATTCTATTGAACCCCCAGCAGAACATCTCTACGACAAACAATCAAGTTGTGGTCTTCTGGAACGCCGGCATCACCAATTTCATCCTGGAGACATCGACCAACCTCGTCGACTGGTCAGGTTCCAACAACGCATTGTCCGTCAATGGGAACTGGGAAAACGTGACGACCGGTTCCGATGTCAATTGCGAATTCTATCGCCTTTACTTCCCGCCGCCCGGTGCGCCGACGCCAATGAACTTTGAAGCCGAATCTCTGTCCTATATCACCAACGGCGCGTCCGCCTCATTGTCTTCTGACACGAATGCCAGCGGGGGCCTTTACGTCACGCTCAACAGCACGGCTGCGGGCAATTACATCGAATTCACGATCACTGATGTTCCGGCGGGCGTTTATCGCCTCTTGCTCGCGTTCAAAGCCAACAACAACCGCGCGCACATGAATCTAGCGTTGGATGGCAATCCGCTCGGCACGACGCTCGACCAATACTGGCCAACCAACTTCTACCCCCTCGTCGACTTCGGCCCAACCACCTTTGCCACCACGGGAAATCATGCTGTCCGTCTGACGGTGGACGGCAAAAGCACTGCTTCAACCAGTTACACTCTTACCGCCGACAAATTCGTACTCCTGCCGCAATAACGTCTCGCTCGCGCGAGTCCACTCGGCCTACGACTTCATTTCGACGCGAATCGGTTCTTTAATGTGGAGGTCGCGCTGCGGGAACGGAATTTCTACGCCGCTCTGTTTGAATTTGTCCCAGATCGCAAAATTCAACTGGCTCTCGAGATTACCCGGCCGATGTGCCATATCCCCCGCCCACACGCGAAGCTCAAAGTTGAGCGCATTCTCGCCGAACTCTTTGAACGCGACCGTCGGGGCCGGATCCTTGAGCACGTTGGGATTCTCTTTGGCAATTTCCAGCAGCAGTTTCTCCACCACATGCGGATCGCTGCCGTAACCGACACCGATGGCCAGGCGTAAACGCACGCGTGGATCGACGTGGGTCCAGTTCACAACGCGATTGGTTACAAAGTCGGAGTTTGGCACAATGATCATGATGTTGTCGTTGGTCAGCACGTGTGTGGCGCGCGCGCCAATCCGCACCACCTTCCCCACCGTGTTGTTGCCGAGATCGACGCGGTCGCCGATCTGAATCGGGCGCTCGGCCAGAATAATCAGGCCGCTGACGAAATTGCTGACAATGTTCTGGAGACCGAAGCCGATGCCGACGCCGAGCGCGCCCGCCATCACCGCCAGGGAACTTAGGTTCACGCCGACTGTCTCCACGCCGATGAGCATGCCGATCACGAGCACCACGTAGCTGGCGATGCGCGCAATCGCATACTGCTGGCCGACGTCGAGCTTTGTGTGCGCCAGGATCCGGGTGCGCAGGAGATACCGAATCACCCGCGACGCCAGAACAACAATTGACATGACGACGACGAACTCGACCATCGTGGCCAGCGAAATCCACGTCTGCCCCATCTGGAACAGCGGTTTGGTGAAAATGCCGAATACTTCGGTCCAAGTCATGCGATTACCTTCCGATGGTAATCCACCGGTGCATCCGAGCGGATTTCTCGACAGCGTCGAGGACGATCTGGTTCGCGAGGCCGTCCTCGAACGTCGGTTGCACGGACCGCTTGTCCACAACCGCGTTGATGAAATCGGCAATCGTGTGGATGAAAGTGTGTTCGTAGCCGATGATGTGGCCCGGCGGCCACCAGTTGCCGACGTAGGGGTGCACGCCGCCGCCTTGCGTCACAAGGATGTCGCGGAAGCCGCGACGGTCAGGGGGATCGGCCTCGTTGTAGTACTTCAATCGATTCATGTCCTCGAGATCGAAGAACACCGAGCCTTTGCTGCCGTTGATCTCGATTTGGATCCCGTTCTTGCGGCCGAGCGCAAAACGTGTGGCTTCCAAATTGGCGAGCGCGCCGTTCTGGAAACGACCAATGAACATCACCGCGTCATCGACCGTCACCTTGCCTTTCTTGCTCGGCTCGCCCGGCAACGGACGCTCCTTGATAAGCGTCTCCATCTGGCCACACACCTCGCTGAACTCGCCGATCAGGTACCGCCCGAGGTCGATGATGTGCGCGTTGATGTCACCGTGCGCGCCTGAGCCGGCAATCTTGCTTTGCAGCCGCCAGACAAGCGGGAAATTCGGGTCCACGATCCAGTCCTGCGCGTAGCGGGCGCGATAATGGTAAATCCTTCCCAGCTCCCCGGCTTCGATCATCCGTTTCGCCAGGACAATGGCCGGAATGCGTCGGTAATTGTGGCAGACCATATTGACGACACCGGCTTTCGCCACCGCGTCAATCATGTGCCGGGCCTGTTTCACGTCCATCGCAAGGGGCTTTTCGCACAGGATCGCCTTGCCCGCTTTCGCGGCGGCGATGGCAATCTCAGCGTGCGTGTCGTTCGGCGTGTTGATGTCCACGATATCGATGGTCGAATCCTCTACGACCTCGCGCCAGTCGGTCACGAACTGGCTCCAACCCCAACGCGTACACGCGTTCATCACGCCGGCCTTCTCGCGCCCGCAGATGACTTTTAGAACGGGTCGCGCTTTCAGGTCGAAAAACTTGTCCGCCTTCAGCCACGCGTTGGAGTGCGCGCGGCCCATGAATTTGTAGCCGATCATTCCGACGTTCAGGGTCTTTGGCATGGCTCGCCTCTCGCTCGTAAAAAGGGTTGAGATTTCGCGCGAAACATTATAGTCTTTGTGACGGTTGCGTACCGTTGCACCTTGACGATAAAGCACTTGTGTCGATCTTGCCCGCTAAAGTGTGCTATCTCAACGACTCGGCGCTTCCACTTTTTTATCGCCTTCCTGCATAATGGCTTGCGGAAAGCCAGTATCAGCGACGGGCTCGGTGAGGTCAAGCCCGGACCGGTACAGCCGACGCAGGCAACGACGGTCCACCGAAGGGTGCTTCAGCCACGCAAGTTCCGTGGAGTTGTGCCGCATCGGCTGTGATCGCTTGCAGGTATAGTGGATTGCCGCGGCGGACTGCTCCACTGGTCAATGACCGCTCGACTATGGGTGTTGCCTCTTCATTTTCTTAATAATATCGAGGAGCTTAGGATCGTGAAATGCCGTGTTGAAATCGTATCCGTTCTGAAAATCCTCTTTGCGATCTGACGGCTGTTTGCCGAGCAGGCCCGCATCAATCAAATTAAAAACAATCTCACCGACATCCTCGCAACTCTTAACCCCCCAATCGTTGAGACGACTTTTGGCTTCTGTCTCGAAATCCATCAGGGCTAACCAGCGAACGCTTTCCAATACCTCCTCGGCTGTTGCATGGGCTTCGGTTGTCGTTTCTCCGCTTACGTATTGTTTGCTCAGTGCAGCACTGTAGGCGTAGCCTACGGCTCGGACGACGAACTTATAAGCCTCTGGGCGGTAACGCAAATCTTTGGCGACGATTGGTTCAATGGCCCCGTTTGGTATCGAACCCTCCATCAACAGTTGCGCCGCGTAATGCTTGGATGCCTTTTGATACAATCCCAATTCCTTGGCGCATGACTCGCAGAAATGTTGTTCCTTCGAGCCGGTAACGCGAGTTTTAGTCGAAGGACTGGCGTCTGCGTCCGCAGGCGACTCAGAAACCTCGTACTCTACAGTACTGTGGTGGAAATGCTGTGTGGCTTCTCGCTCATTGCATTTCTGGCAGAGCATCGTTCTTCTACTCCTTTACAGCCGAGCAAAGCCTAACTTGTTTCGCGATGTAAAGAGCAATTCTCCACCTGTCTCAGATTGGCAGTCAAGGCCAATTGGATATGAAATCACGCAGGCTGTTTGGAGGTTGACTCGTAGAATAATCTGGTGGTTTTTCGGAGACGTAATCACTATACTCATTGGCTTGCCCCGTTTGTCACGAGAAAAGAGAGGAAAAGACCCATGACCAAGCCGCACGTCAAGTTGTTTATCCCTGGCCCCGTGGAGGTTAGCGATGACACGTTCCAGGCGATGAGCCAGCCCATGATCGGCCATCGCGGGACGGGATTCCAGGACTTGTACGCCGCCATCCAGCCCAAACTGCAGCACATTCTCTACACGAAGAACCCGGTTTTCATTTCCACGTCATCCGCGTGGGGCGTCATGGAGGCATCGGTCCGCAATCTCGTCGCCAAGAAAGTTCTCAACTGTTGCTGCGGCGCCTTTTCCGACAAGTGGTTCGATGTGAGCAAGCGTTGCGGCAAGGCTGCCGAGGAGTTGAAGGTCGAATGGGGTCAGCCCATTCTCCCTGAAATGATCGATGCGAAGCTGAAGACCGGGCAATTCGACGCCATCACCCTCGTTCACAACGAGACTTCCACCGGCGTAATGAATCCGCTGCCGGAGATTGCGCAGGTGATGAAGAAATATCCTGACGTGATGTTCATCGTCGATACGGTCAGCTCGATGACCGCGCTGAAAATCGACATGGATGCATTGGGCGTGGATGTGCTGCTGGCCGGCGTCCAGAAAGCCTGGGCGATGCCGCCGGGACTCGCTGTGTTCGCAGTGAGCGAACGCGCGTTGAAGAGAGCCGAGACGATTCCCGCTCGCGGATACTACTTTGATTTCTTGGAATTCAAAGCCAACCACGACAAGAACATGACGCCGTCGACTCCGAGCATCCCACATATCTACGGGTTGAAATTCAAGCTCGACCAGTTCGAGAAGGAAGGACTCGAGAATCGCTACGCTCGCCACCTCAAGATGGCCCAGAAGACGCGTGAGTGGGTTGCGTCACGTGGATTCGAAATGTTCCCGAAAGCCGGCTACGAATCCGTCACGCTTTCTTGTGTCAAAAACAGCCGGAACATCGATGTCGCCAAATTGCAGAAGGCGCTCAAGGACAAATACAAGATCCTCATCGACGGCGGCTACGGCCAGATCAAGGGCAAGAGCTTTCGCTTGGCGCACATGGGCGACGAGACGCTCGACACGGTCACGCAACTCCACGCCATGCTCGATGATTGCCTGAATTCATTGTGAAGATTACCAGGGACACCGTTCTCGACGCCGTCGCGTTGCTGATGCAGCAGCGTTTCAATGTTGTCGCCGAACGGGACAAGCAGTTTGTCTGGCCCCTTCCCAAAGGCGTCATTCTGAGCGAAGCGAAGGATCTGCCATCGCATGTCACCGTGATTGCGCATTTGTACCTGCCGCCTCCGCTCCACTGCATCGTCCAGTTTGACGACGCGACACACTGCACGCGCGAGCGCGCCAAGATGTTCGCCAATTATCCAGCCGACATTCCGCTGAACTTCGACGTCCGCCGCTATCACGCCGACCAAACGTCGGGCGATGCCGCCCTTGCCCAAGCCGACGTGCTTGCCGATATTCTGCCTCCGAAACACGGCCTCAATCCCACTGTACGCATTCGCGCCGACGAGGTCGAAGAATTGAGCGGCCCGCTGACAGAGCGCATCGAATCTCTTCTCTCCAAACGCTTCGCCTACCACGCCGGCACCACCTTTCATTTGATGGTAGATAACGCCGGCGCGAAGCCGCATTCGCAGACGATGCACCGAAATCTGTCGGATTAGGGCATTATGCCGGACGACAGGCGGCATCCGCAGCGGCAATTTGATCCGGCTCTCATTCGCAGCTTTCTTCAGGGCCGACAGGTCGAGTCTGCGCAGTTACTTCCGTCCGGGAAAAGTAACACAAACTACAAGCTGCTGTTGCGTGACGGTGATGTCTTCGTCCTGCGGCTGTTTGCCCATGGCAACGGTGAACGGGAAAGCTACATCATGAACCTCGTGAGAGACCTCGTTCCCGTTCCCAAGGAAATCGCGCGAGGAGACGATTGGTCAATACTCTCCTTTCTGGAAGGCGCACACCTTACCGACGTTCCCCAATACACGCACGCCGCCGCGCAAGCGCTTGCCAGAATATCTTCCGTCGAGTTTGCATCATCCGGATGGATCAACGCTGACGGCTCCATCTCCCCATTCGACTTCGGCGACGGGAAGGGCTTTGTTGCTTCCATGCTCGAACGTCCGGACGTGCAAGCGTGGATCGGACTGGAAGCCGTGAAATCGATCCACAAGATTCTCGATGCGCACGTAGTCTCAGTGACCGAGAGCCGCCTCGTCCACGGCGATTTCAACCCGACAAACATCCTGATACACGATGGCGCTGTCAGCGGAATACTCGACTGGGAATTCGCGCATTCCGGTGATTCCTATATGGACATCGGAAACCTGCTCCGCAACATCCCATCGGCATATCACGATCAGATCAGGTCTGGTCTTGAAGCCGGAGGCGTGGCTCTTCCTGACGACTGGAAAAAACGCGCCGAATTCGCCGATCTTAGCAGCCACCTAGAATTCCTCACAACCCAGCGATCCGACGATTTCAAGCGCCAGTGCGTGGCCTGGATACATGGCTTCATCGAGAGGTACTCGCACGATTAAAAAGTCGTCAAGACAATGTCCAGTGTAAGGCTTGACAGTTTTCACACAATACCACACATTTGTGTGGTATGCAGGCGCGGCACCAACGTATTCTTCATGTCGACGGCGATTCGTTCTTCGCTTCTTGCGAGATCGCACTCGACCCGAAACTGAAGGAGAAACCCATCTTTGTCGGCGGTGGACGGCGGGGCGACGGCATTGTGATCGCAGCCAACTACCTCGCGAAAGCCTACGGCATCATCACCGGCATGGCGTGTTTCGAGGCCAGACACAAATGTCCCAAGGGCGTGCTGGTGCGTCCGCACTACGATGAGTACCGGCGGCTTTCGCTGGAGATTTTCCGGCGCGTGCGCCACTATACCCCCCTCCTCGTGCCCACTTCCATCGACGAAGGCTTCCTCGATTTCACTGATTCGCCCGCCGTGTTTCGGTGTCGTACGCCGGCGGAACTCATCATCCACATGCGACGCGAGCTGCTTGAGGAAGTCGGCGTACCAGTATCGATGGGCCTCGGCTCCTCACGCTGGCTGGCAAAGTTGTCCACCGAATGTTCCAAGCCCGACAATTTTCGCGAAGTCCCCGAGGACGAGGAGCGCGAGTTCCTCCACAACATACCCGTCCAAAAACTTTTCGGCATCGCCAAACGGCGCGCCTTGTCATTGCGGGCGCTGGGCATCTGGACGCTTGGTGATGTGACGCATCTGCCACTGGGATTGCTGGAGAAACGCTATGGATTTTTCGGCCTCGAATTGTGGTTGCTGGCCAACGGACAATTGCGTGAACGCTTGTCGCTGGCCAACAAACCACGTTCCTGCATCGGCAGCGCCACCACCCTGCCTTACGATGAACCGGACTACGAAACCGCGCTGCTCTTCCTCCTCGACCAGACTGAGCGCACTGTGACGACGTTCTTCAGGGAAAACCTCAAGGCCCGCGAAATGGGTCTGTACGTACGCTTCAAAGACATGAACGGCCGCGGGGTCAGCGTAAAATTTCCCGCCGCGCAATTCGAGCCGCGCCTGATCAATCCACAGGTGGAACGCTTGTTCTGGGAACTCGTCGCACACGAGACACAGCCGATTCGCCAGGTCTGCATTAATTTTTGGAATATGAAGCCGTTGGAGTTGGAACCCGATATGTTCAACAACGATGAGGAGTTCAAACGCCGCGAACTGCACCATGCGATGGAAACAGTCGAAGCGCGCTACGGTAAACGCAGTGTCAAAACAGGGACGCGCCTCTTGCTGGAAAAAGAAGCCGCCTATCTGGTCGGTGACAAACCCAAGTGCCCGTTCATCCCGCAGCGCGAGATGGAAATAAAAATGGACCACATCCCCGAGCCGATGCTCGATTTGACCTACGAAGACGAGTGGACGCCACTGGAGGGCGAGGCTCCCGCCGAGCCGCTGCCATTACCCCGCACCTGGGGCCGATCCACCAGCCGTGCCGGAAAGTTTCGCTGACTACAACTTCCCCTTCGTGCTCGGCACGCCTTTCACGCGCGGGTCGCGCTGGCAGGCAAGATCGAGCGCCTTCGCGAGCGCTTTGAACACAGCCTCTACCACATGATGCGGTTCGTCACCGCGCAGCACATCGACATGCAGATTGCAGCGGGCTTCATTGGCAAACCCCTGCAAGAACTCCTTCACCAAACCGACACGGAACTCGTTCTTTCGGCCAAGCGACACATTCGCGATCTGGTTCCAGTTCTTCGCCTCGAACACGAGAAATGGCCGATTGCTAAAATCAAGTGCGATGCGCGCCTGCGCCAATGTCTCGTCCATCGGGACGAGCGCCCAGCCATACCGCCGAATCCTGCGCTTGTCACCGAGTGCTTGTAGGAACGCCTGCCCGAGCGCAATGCCGACATCTTCGACCGTATGATGCGCGTCTACGTCGAGATCGCCCTTCGCCTTGACTGTCAAATCACACAGCGAATGCTTCGCCAACAGCGTCAGCATGTGGTCGAAAAATGGCACGCCCGTTGACACGCTTGACCTGCCGCTGCCGTCGATTATCACGGCCAACGAGATTTGCGTTTCCGCCGTGTGGCGTTTGACCTTAGCGCTTCGCTTCTTCACAAATTACCTTTGTCGTCTCTAGAAACTTGTCCATTTCTTCATCCGTGCCAATGCTGACGCGCGCGAAATCGCGGATGCGGTTGGCATCCCACCAGCGCACGAGGATGTTCTGCGTCCGCAACCCATCGAACCATTGCTTCGCCGTCAGTGTTGCGGGCGGGCGCGCAAACACGAAATTCGCTTGTGAAGGATAAACGAAGAAACCAAGCTTGGCGAGTTCCGAGGTGGTCCGCTCACGCCTGCTTCGAATCTTGCTCACGTTCTGCTGGAAGTAGTCCCACTCCTCCAGTGTCGCCTCCGCGCCAAGCTGGCTGAGCCGGCTGACATTGTAACTGTCCTTCACCTTGTTAAGCGCGCTGATCAATTCGCGAGGCCCGACCGCCCATCCGACCCGCATCCCGGCAAACGAAAACGCCTTGGAAAATGTCCGCGCGACAATCACGTTGTCATACTCGCGCACGAGATCGAGGCAATTCTCCGAAGCGAAGTCCACGTAGGCTTCGTCAATCACCACGACACCCTGCGCTTCCTCGATCACGCGCTGCAGTTCGATGCGCTGGAGCCACACGCCGCTGGGCGCATTCGGCTGAGTGATGAATACCAACTTCACGCCCGCCAGCTTCGCCAACAGCGATGGATGCGGGTTGATCTGAAAGTTCTCATCCAGCGGCAATTCGACCTGTGTCGCGCCCTGAATATTCGCCAGCACGGGGTACAGCGAATAGCTCGGCCAGAAGTACGCCAATTTTTCACATTCACCGCAGAACGCGCGCACACACAGATTCAGAATATCGTCGCATCCATTACCGATGACGATTTGGTCGGCATCAAAGACATGGATCTTGCCCAGTTTCGCGCGCAACGCGGACGACGTCGGGTCGGGATACAACCGTAGCCTTCCATCGATAGCGCCACGTATTGCCTCCAACACTTTCGGCGACGGTGGGTACGGGTTTTCGTTCGTATTGAGCTTGATGAGATTCGCGACTTTCGGTTGTTCACCGGGCACATATCCACTCATCCGCTCGACTTGGCGACGGATGAGGCTCATGGGAATCGAATCCGAGCCGATGCGACGTGAGCATCCAATCCTTCCACTTCGCCGAGTGTGTCAAGCGTGGACAGAGATTTCGCCAACGCCGCGCGCGACAACTCAACGACGCTCGTGCGGCGCTGAAACTGCTCGACCGTTAACCCCGGGAAGCTCCTCCCTGCTCCGCCCGTCGGTAATTCGTGGCTTGGGCCGGCAAGATAATCTCCCACAACCGTGGGGGACCACGGACCAACAAAGATTGCCCCAGCAGTCTTGATCGCCCGCAGCACTTTCGGATTATTCTTTGTCATCAGCTCACAGTGCTCGGGCGCAAACTGATTCGTGATGTTGATGGTTTGCTGCATGTCTTTCGCCAGAATGCACACACCGCCATTCTGTAACGCACGTTGGATGAACTCTCGCCGCTGGAGATTGCCAAGTTGCTTCTGAATCTCAGCTTTGGTCGCTTCCAATACCTTTTCAGAGGTTGACACAAGCCACACACGTTCGTGGCCGCTACCATGCTCGGCCTGGGCCAGCATATCCGCCGCGATAAACGCGGGATTCGCCGAGTCGTCGGCAATAATCAGCACCTCACTTGGCCCTGGCAGCAAGTCGATCGCGACATGGCCGAACAGTTGCCGCTTCGCAGCCACGACGTAGGCATTACCGGGACCAAACACTTTTTGCACGCGCTTGATCGTCGGTGTGCCGAGCGCCATTGCGGCTACGGCCTGCGCCCCGCCAACCTGATAAATCTCCGTCGCGCCCGCCTTGTGAATCGCGTACAAGAGGTTCGGATTAATTGGCGGCGGCGAACACACGACAATTTCCGAACAACCGGCGACTTTCGCGAGGACGATCGTCATCAACGCCGTGGACACGAGCGGGGCGGTGCCGCCGGGGATGTAGATCCCGACGCGCTGAAACGGCTCGTATTTCTCGCCGACCGATGCCCCTTGGGCGTTACGCATCGACCAGTCCTTGCGCAGCGACCGTTTCGCAAATGCCGCGATGTTCTTGTGCGCCGCTGCGACGGCCCGCCGCAGTTTCGCGTCAACCTTTGACGGCGGAGCTGTCACGCGAAGTTGTTTCGCCGTGAGCTTCACGCTGTCAAAGCGCTCGGTGAGTTCGACCAGCGCATCGTCGCCACGGGCCCCTACGTCATCAATGACCGTCCGTGCTCGGTCTTGGACCTGTGGATCGAAAAGGCTGGAGGCTGCGCACGCCTCGGCAACAGCGCGCGCGAAATCCGGTTGATCGTAGCGCAGGGTTTTCATGCGAATTGACGCAACATGTTACTAAAGGCTGCGCCAAAAGCAAACCGGCAACGTATACGGCCGCCGTCTCGGCTTTACTCCCACTCGATGGTGCTCGGGGGTTTGCTGGAGATGTCGAGGCAGACGCGGTTGACGCCTTTGACTTCGTTGATGATGCGGGTGGAGAGACGGGCCAAGAGATCGTACGTCAACCGGACCCAGTCAGCGGTCAAGCCGTCGACGCTTTCGACGGCGCGGATCGCGATGACATTGTCGTAGGTACGCTCGTCACCCATCACGCCGACCGTCTTCACGGGCAGGAGCACCGCAAATGTCTGCCAGACCTTGTAGTACAGGTCCGCCTTCTTCATTTCGTCGATGACCACCCAGTCGGCTTCGCGAAGAATTTGGAGGCGGCGCGGCGTAACGACCCCACGTACGCGCTGAACCGGGAAAAAAGACTGGCCGAGGCCGGGGCATTTCAAGGCTGTGCCGCTGCGCTCTCGACGTTCGTCGTCACGGGCGGCTGGGTGGCCCAGAGGAATCTCAGGACGCCCCACGTCAATGAGGAAACGCTGCTGTCATGCTCCGCCTCGAAGCGAATCCGGCCTGCTAGTGACAGCGCCTGCGCGTCCACGGCATCGTCTCCACAGGAGCGATCGAGAAGTGCATAAAGAACCTGTCCGTCCGCCCCCACGCCCGCGCGAATCTGCGTGGGGCGGAGCGGCATGGGACTGTTGATCGTTGGCAACGGCGGCGCCGAGACCACCGCGCGCTCTTCCAGCGCACCAAGGATGCGGATTACAGATTGGTTGACCGACACGGAGGCTTCGATTCCCTCCATGTCGTTCGACTCCTCGGAGAACGGCTGCGTTTTTTCCGCGGCAGCGAGAACGGCAACATCGACCGGTGTCGGTTCCAACAAGGAATGTGGCTCGACGGGCGGCGCAGCGTCAAGAAAGGAGGGTTGGTCGTTCCAGCCCAGGCTACGTTGCGCGGCCTCGATCTTTCGGCGCCACGCCCCATCGGAAAACCCATGCGCGCTGGGCAGCGACATCAGGCTGGGGTCGAACACGTCGGCGATGATGTAGCGCGGGTCGCTTGGTGAAAACGCGTTCTCATGGGCGGGGGGCATCCAGGTGATATGCGGCAGTTCATGCGGAGTCGTCGTGAGCGTTACCCCGGAGACGCGCAGGAATACAAACATGGACCCGAAAGCCACCAAGGAGCCGGCCAGAATCCACAGCATCAGTTGCCCCTGCCCGAAGGACAGCTTGGGGACACGCCTCATGGCCGCTCAGTTTGCGCCACCGGATCCCGGCGCCGCCGGTCGGGCGGCCACATTCATTGTCGTGATGCCGGCTCGATACGCGGCGCTTTCGATTTCCGTCACCGTCCCGTACGAAACCTGTTGGTCGGCCTTGATGATCAGCTCGCGGCGGCCTTGCTGCGCTGCTTCGCGCAAGGCCTGCTCCAGCTTGTCCATCGTGACCGGTTGGTCATTAAAGAACAACAGGTTATCGCGGGCGACCGTGACTACCAATGACTGGAACGAATTGATCAGCGGCATGTCAACCGATGGGAAGCCGACCTTGACACCGCGCACCATGACAAACGAAGAGTTGAGAACAAAAAACAGCAACAGCAAAAACACAACATTGACGAGCGGCGCGGCATCGATCAGGCCCTTTGAAATCTGACAATGCGTTTTGAACGTCATCGCAGCGACACCACCTTGCTCGACTGTTCGACGCCTTCTTCTTTTCGAACCAGGTACTGGACGGTCTCGTTCGCAGCCTTCTCCATGTCGAGCACCAGATTCTGCACGCGGCTGACGAGGTAGTTGTAGGCGATGTAGCTGGGAATCGCGACGATCAATCCGCCAGCCGTTGTCAACAACGCCTGCCACACGCCGCCGGCCAACTGTCCCGCTGTGGTCGCCTGCGTGTTTTCGATTACGCGGAAGACGTTGATAAACCCGCACACCGTGCCAAGAAATCCGAACAACGGTGTCACCTGGGCGATGGTCACCAATACCGGCAGATGGCGCTCCAGACGGGTTACTTCGGTGCGCGCGGTGTCCTGCACGGCCTCGCGGATCTCCTCGCGGGAACGATCGTGATTGACCACGGCGGCCATGACGACCTGTGCGACGGGGCCCGCAGTATCCTTGCACGTGGCGACGGCCTCGCTGATATTGCCGTGCTTGAGGGAATTGAGAATGCCGTTGACAAAATCGTTCGTGTGAATCTGGGCGCGATGATAATGGAACAGGCGTTCGAAGAATACGGCGATGGCCACGATCGCGCCGATCAGAATGAACCACATCAGCGGTCCGCCTTTTGTCATGACTGTCAACATATGCGCCTCCTGCTTACCCTACAAATGACTCATTTTCAATGACAAACGAAGCATTTTATATGCTCAAAACAGAATCAGGTGCTCTACGCGCAACTTCCGAATCTTTTCTTCGAGGAGCGGCTTCATGTCGGGACACAATTCTGCGAGCTTTTGATACAGGATGATGGCGTCGCGCCATTGTTCCCGCCGTTCCTTGATCATGCCGGCGGCGAACCCGGCCTTGCACATCCAGAACCGTTCGGGCGGCGCATTTGGATCGGGGGCAACCGCCTGCTCGTACACCGCCTTGCTGTACCACTCCAGCGCGTCGTCGAGCTTGGATCCCTTCTCGTAACTCAACCCGGCCCCATAGTACAATTGATTACGCAAGGCCGGATCTCCCGCGGGAGCGGCGTCCAGTCCCTTGCGATAACTCGTGACCGCATCATCGAACCGTCCCAGCGAGAACTGCATGTCTCCCTCGCGCCCGTAGGCGTCGGCCACCAGGTAACAATCGGGAAAATCCTTGATGAGCGAATCAAACATGGTCAGGGCGTCGCCGAATTGATTGAGTTCGCTAAACGCGTCCCCCTGCCCAAAGCGCGCGTCACAGCGCCACCCGGAGGCCGGAAAATTCTTGAGGAGTTCGTAGAGTTCAATCGCCACCTTGTAGTCCTGGCGCAGGTAGGCGGCTCGCCCCGCCATGTACTGTGCGGTATCAGCCAGCTTGCTGTCGGCATAGTTCTTCGCCAGCAACTGAAACTGCTCCTGGGCTCTGATGTAATCCTTTTGCCTCATGTAATGGTCGGCGATCCAAAACTGGGCGTCAGGCGCAAGCGCCGACTCGGGAAACTTCTTCACGAATTCACTGAAGTCAGCCAGCGTCCTGTCCGCCTGCCCTTCCTGCGCGTAGCACCAACCGCGATTGTAGAACGCCCGTTGACCAAGTTCGCTGTCGGGCGCCGCGGCGATCAGCTTTTGGAATGCCGCGGCCGCCTCGTCGTACTTGCCCTCGCGATAAAATGACTCGCCCACCGCGAGGCCGGCTTTCGCGGCCCATTCACTTTGCGGATATTTCGTGACGACGGTCCCGAATGCCACGCGAGCCTCGGATTCCTTCCCCAGACCGCCCTGGATCACGCCGATGCTGAACTGGGATTCCGCGGCATAGTCGCTCTTGGGGAACTGCTCGACGAGCGATGCGTACACGTGCGCGGCGGCTTCGCCATTGTGCGTGCGCTCATAGGACCGGCCCAGTTGAAACAGGGCGCGGTCGATCAGCTTCGTATCCGGATACGTGCTCGTCAATCGCTGATAGTCAGCAATGGCGTCCGGATACTGGCCGAGCGTGAATTCGGCGTCGCCCACCTTGAACAGCGCCTCAGCGGCGATGGCCGGGTCCTTTGCCAGCGCCGCAGCCTGACGAAAATACGGAAGCGCATCGGCTACTTTATCGAGCTTCCACGCACACCAACCGGCATTGAAATTGGCCTTCGCCAGCAACACGCTTTGCGGATATTTGTCGATCAAGCTCACATACTCGGGCAGCGCGTTGGTGACATCGTTGTTGGCAAACAGCAAATCGCCGATGGTCATCTGGATCTCGTCGGCCAGCGGGTCACTCGGAGTGGACCGCAAATATGCTTTCAGTTTTTCCACGCCGTCAGCGAGCTTGCCACTGCGGACATAGGATTCTCCCAACTTCAACATCGCCTCGCGCTTCAGCGGCGGATCCTGGGCGAGCGCCAGCGCCTGGGCGAATGCCTGGGCGGCATTGTCGAATTTCTGCTGTTGCCAGTATACCCAACCCTCGCCGCGCCATGCTTCGGCGGCCAGCTCTCCCGTCACCGGTTTATTGGGACTCGATTTGTAGGAGTCGATCACCGCGCCGTAGCTCTTGACCGCTTCATCGGGATGGTTTCGGTGTGAGAGTGATTCACCCAGCCAGATATCAGCGCGAAATGCGGCGCGCGTGTTGGGATATTTGCTGACGACGCCGGCGAGGACGACTCCCGCCTGTTCGAATTGCTGGAGCGCGAGATGGATCTGGCCGCGAAGCAGGTCCGCCTCTTGAGCGAGTTCCGGTTTGGCTTCCAGCTTGTTGAGTTCATCCAAGGCAGACATCGCTTCCCTGAAGTGGCCCAGCTTGAAGCGCGCAAATGCCAGACCGTACAGTGCCTGTGGGTGGTACGCACTGTGGGGGTACTTATCGATAACCTCGGCGTAGCGCTGCTCAGCTTCGGTGTACCGCTCGCCATGCAACAGCGCTTCCGCGAGCCAGAACCGAAAACTGTCGGGCCGCTTCTCCGTCGGCCATTTGGCCAGCGCATCCTGCAGTGTCTTGACCGCCGCCTGCCACTTGCCCTGGCCCAACTGTGCCTGCGCCAAATCCAGCACCACGCCATCGGCGCGATCCGAATCGGGGAATTGCGTCAGATACTCAGCGAATTGCCGCTCGGCCAGATCGTTGAGCCCGTCCCGGAATGCCGCCTCGGCGACGCGGTACAGCTTGGTCTCGTCCGGCGTCGCCGCTTCGGCGCGGCCAATCACACCGACGGCCAGCACGAGCGTCGCCATGAACCACAGTCGTTTCATCCACCCCATCAGACGCAATTAATGGCAGAATGTTCACCGCGCGGCAAGATTGGAAGTCGCGCCAATGGTGCGCCCGCATTCATTTGGGTATCACCATAGAGCGTCCGACGACTCTTGTAGCCGCAAAACTCTTTCACGGAAGAGGGACAGTACAGATGTGATTCACGGCTGCTAGACCGGTGCTCGTAACCAGAGACACCTGGGCGTTCCATGCAGTTTTGCGCTCAAGTACGAGTCGAATCGCTCTTCCCAACACTCTTGACCAGAGGAGAATGCGTAGCCCATACGACATTCCGCCGGGGCTGGATGTGGCACTGTCATTGCTTGTCTTACCGCTTCGTGGCCCGACGAGTCTCAACGGTGCGGTGTCCCTCGGCACGATTTAGGCTCTCCACTTGCATCGCGTTCACGCTGGTGGAGCTGATGATCGTCGTCGCGGTCATCGGCCTCCTTGCCGCCCTGACAGTTGGCAGCATGGCCAAGGCACGCAAACAGGCGCAGGGTCGGCGGATTGTCAACGACATCCGTGAATTGGATGCGGCGATCAATCAGTGGGCGGTCGACGCGAACATGAAAGACGGCGACCCCATCGATTGGACGGCTGTCAGCACGTACTTGAAGAAGCCGGTCGTACTCATCGATCTGATGGGCAATCCGTACGACTACGGCACGGTCGGGAACGATCAAATCTTCATCAACTGGAACACCAAAGCTGAACTGGCCGGCGTTGGTATCGATTGGGGACCGTATTGACGTGGCTCACCCCGGCACGTGATCGCGTAATTGCCGTTCATCCGGGTATCCTCGCCGTACGCGGCGCCTTCCGAAACGCCGTTGAACCACGTACCGATGAATATTCGCGTTGGTCGCTGTCTCCGTCGTACTCGGGCTGATTGTCTTGTCGGGCGCACTTGAACTCGTCGTCGCCTGCGGCGCCAACAGACTCACGAGCTTATCGGGCACGCTTGGATTGTTTGCTACAGGCTATGCATTCGAACCGCCTCGGTTTTTCGTTGCCGCACTCGTGAACTCAATGACATCTGCAGTTACAGTCACTGTAGGAATTGAGAACAGGATCAGGTACAGGCCGGACTTATCTTGGGTTTGATTCGCTACTGCGCTGCGAACAGTCGCCATTGCGCCCACACGTTCCTAAAGCACAAGTGTTTTCCGCTTGTGCGGTGTGCGATGATTCTGGTATCCGTTCCTTTGGCACAGGAACACACCCTATGCTCTGTCGGTAATGAGGCCGGCGGGATACCAAATGATGCGGATAGGAGAATCTATGAGGTCTCTTCTTGTACTGGTACTGGTTACTTTGGCCGTTGGCTGCGCCCCGACAGTGGTGACCAGGAGTATCGTCACGACTACTCGCGCTGACGGGTCCAAAGAAATTGTCGATACAAAGACGGTTCAGCAGAGCCTCAGTGAGTCAAAGCCCAAGTGCATCCAAGAAGTGTTGGACATGGAGTAGTCCACGTATCAAGAGCGGCCGACTTTCCTTGCGTCGGCTAGGATGGTAGGCGGGGGTGGTTGCCAATACGATCTCCACCTTTCATTTTGCACCAGTGCCGGCTCCACGTCCAAAGTACAGACGGGTGTAATGCAGCGCGCATTGAGATCGTCGACAAACAGCCCTGTTCGAAATGAAGTTGTCCATTCTTCTGCTGTTCACGCTCTACGCTTGCGGCTGTGCCAGCGACCGCCTGGCGGGATTTGCTGAGCGCCAAATCGAAGACCAGCACGAACTACGGCGGTGTCTTGGGCGGCCCGACAGGATCACCAAGGTTGACGGCGGTACGAAGTGGTCCTACCACTCACACGGCTTTCGGCTCATTCCTTTGGAGTTTTGGGATCACAAACTGACCTGCCTGATCGATGAGACAGGGAAAGTGACCAGTCAGAATCTCACCGGCGTATCCCGTCAGTACCACTTGACAATGTCTGCCGGCCGGCCCGAAGGATTTGATTGGTTGTTGAACCCTGCAGAAGACTGGCAGGAAGATGCATCATTGAATGCCCATCTTCTCGACGGAGCTGGATACGTTATGATCGCTGATATCGCCGGCCTATACAACCTCGGACACAATCGAAGCGGTTCACACACGCGAGCCGTTTATCGGACAGCTTTCGCACAGCTTACTCTCGAAGCCAACCATCCGGAGATTCAAATTAATGGTGTACAACACCGGCTCAGCACGCCTGTTCTATCCGCGCGCGGAGAACTCTGGGTCACCCCGGAGGATGTGACAGAAATCATTGATCCTGTTTTCCGCGCGGGGCACTTGCGCAAGCCCCTGCTCATTCGCCCACCAGGACGGTCGTAATCAACCCCTGTCTCAGATGCCATCTTGCAGATGATCCTGTCAGGAAACCGTTGACAGATGCCACAGGTACGCCAAAGTGTCCACCGCTGCTGACTAATGCCGTCCTTCGATATGATACTTCTGCTTGAGCGATTTCTCCAAGAGAGCCGCATCCAATGCCTCGACACCGTCCGGCTTCGTCGCGAAGCAACGGACTATTAGCGGCTTGTTGAACACATAGAATTCATAGGCCTGCGACATATTGTAATAGGAACTGGCAACGGCTGGATTCATAATCGCAAAAAATGAGAAGTTGTGCTCCCGGGCAACCTCCGCGGCTCGAAGCAAGACAAAGTCATAGGCGCTGTCTTTCGACGTGTCGTGATCGCCTTTGAAGTTGACTCGGAATATGTCTGCCTGCAATTGCGTGTCACTGTAGCCTTCGTCGTCCGGCGAGGCTGCCAGCCGGTACGGCGTGGTCCCGCAGCTGGTGATGAACAACACAACGGGGATGAGTGCTGCCAACACACTGAAATACCATCGTCTTGCCATTATCCATTCTCCTTTCCTGTCGCCAAGTGCACCGATATCTTCGATATGATCAGCTTCTGTCACGGTCGCAGGATATTGAGTTTTGCTAGATGTCATTTTATCGCCACTGACAGTGTTCACAAGCCAATCCGATTGTGACCGTTCGCCGTCGCTCCAAGGCCGGATTACTGCCCGAGATCAGGGACCGGAAGCGTTCCGGTAAGCTTCACACTGGACAATGTGGGAGTGCTCTCGTCCGGTTCGGTCGGAGTTTTCGTTACCACCGTGCCAGCCACCGGCAGAATATCGCTGGACACTGTGAGGCTGCCCAAATCCATCTCGAACGATATGGTGTCTGTCACAGGCCCCGAGTCAGCGTCATCGAAGCTATCGGCATCAATGAAGCTCGCAAACGTATTTCCGTTGGCGTCTGTCCCCGTTTCCGCGGAGATGGAGATGGTGACCGCCTTTGTGGTCCACGAGAGCGCAATCGTCTCATAGACTTTCGTCGGGCAATCGAGGCCGTTGTTGTTATCATTGGCGCTGCACACTTCTCCCGACAACTGAAACTTGGCTTTTGTGGCCCCGGCAACGTACCCGGTGGCATCGTTAAGCGTGTCGCTATACGTGAACTCGCCCAGCGTGATATCGAAGGTCGTGTCCCCATTAAACTGGCTGGGATCAATGGCGGCCCCGAAATCATTCGTGGTGATGACGGCTTTGATCGTGAACTTGCCTTCCGAGTACGTGTCCGAGCAATCAAGGTCGCCCTGGCCGTTTGACCCCGTACACTGCACCTTGTCAGCGTAGGTTTCAGAAAAGGTGAGCACCTCAGGCGCCTTCGCAGCCGCCCAGCCGCGTGGACATGAAAGGGCGAGCAATCCACCCACCATCATCATTACACTGAATACTCTCCTTTGAACGCTCTGCTGACCGGTTCCGATCTTGTTCATTTAGCTCTTTCTTTTGTTTGATTGTTCTCTCACCGCTGGCCCAACCGAACCCGTCGCGTGATCGCGTGGGCCAATGCTTCGCCCCGATTGTGCATCGTGGACGTTGGCATCGTGGGTTATGCTGGCGCGACAGGGGCCAGAAACTGAATGAAGAAGAGCGTGTTGTACGCCAGACGATCGCCGCCTACTCGCTTCAGTAGTTTTTGCTATTAGCAGCCCAGCGACCGCAAGTCAATGAGTTTGTTGGGTGCTGGCCAAGCGTTCGGGCGTATTCTGACGGTACCACGGAACACGCAACCCGTTATCGTTGAGCCATCAAAGATGATGTAGCGGGGGGCGCGACCGCCGGGCGCGCGCTGAACTGTTGGGCACGGGCCGCTCAATCACACCGTACCATTGCTGCGCGCGTGGTGAATTGCATCCGCGGGCAAGGTCAGCGTGCCATTAGATTTCGAGTAACTCGACCTTTTTCAAGGCGAGTGACATCGGGATGGTCGCGGCGACCAGGCTGAAGAGCGAGACAAAAATCCACGAGAAGACCAATCCCCATGGCTGGCCACGGTCGTTGAAGCCGTTGGCGGCAAAGCTCACATACATCGGGAGGACTTCCGAGCCGATGACAAGTACGAGGTACACGAGGCTCAACAGAAAACAAAAAGTGCCCCCAAACCCCGAGACAATTCGGGCCGGATTATCGTCGCGACGGTTGGCGGTCGAACCAGAACTGAAGTTCGGGAACAGCGCGCCGATCCCGACCGCGATGCCGCAGAGCGCAAAACTCATGACGGCGATTGTAGACGCGAACAGCAGCGTCAGCCAGCCGGGGATCCGCAGCATCCAACTGGAGGTGAGCATCAAGGGCACGGTGATCGCGGCGGACGAGATGCTGCTGAGCCAGAATTTTTCGAGCAGCACGCGCTTCAAACCGTATGGCACCATCCCGATCATCCACAACCGCTTGCCTTCCAGGCTGAACTGGGGAAAGACGAAGCGCGTCGTCAGCGTCGCCAGCGTCATGCTCGTGGCCCCCAGGTTTAGAAAGGAGACGAAGCTCGCCCAGTACTCATTGTTCCAGTCATACGCCACGCTGCGCAGATTCAACACGTACAGACCCAGCAGGCCGAAAAAAATCACAAACTGGCTCCACTGCGAGGTGTCCCGCCAGAACACACGAATGTCCTTCAACACGAGCGCCCGTGTGGCTCCGTGCAACCGCGGCCACGCATTCACGATGCGCTCGACGAGGGCCATGCGCGGCAGTTTGATCGGCTTGTCCAGCAACGGGACGCCGAGTTGGAATTCACCCTGGCCGTGATTGCGCGACCAGCCTTCATAATACAGACGGCGGCTGACCGCGACGCAAACCAGCATGGACATCAGGGCGTTGCTCAGCAATACCAGAAAGTAGAACATTCCCCGGCCTGTCAAGCCTCCGGCCCAGTCAATCATGCTGGAGGCGACCCAGTAACTGGGGAGCAAGGGCTCGATGGCAACGCGGCTGTTGTGGAGCAACTGCTGGAGCGCGGCCGACATCTGCGCCGGTTCCAAATCCTCGGCCTGCATCGGTTTCAAGAACGCGAACGCGCAGGCGATGCCCACGGTGCTCACGCCGAAGAGCGCCCACTTGAACACGTGCCGGTGAAGATAGCGGGCAACGGCCAGAATCGCCATAGAGCCGAGTGCGGCGGGGATGATTGTGAAGGGTACGAAGAGCAAGAACACTTTCACGTAGAACCCCGCCGAGACATGTCGTGCGTTCCCGTAGGCCGCCATCAATGGCGCCGACAGGAACAGGAACGCCCAACTCGCCAGCAGCGTCGTCTCCAGCAGTTTCCACTGGAAAACATCGAGACTGCGTACGGGCAGGGTGAGCATCCATTGCGTCTCCTGGCTCTTGAACAGGGTCGAGTACCCGATGATCATGTTGGAAAACATCAACATCAAGAACAGAAAGGCGAAGAATAAATATAACATCCGGTCCAGCACGATGACCTGGAGTGCGGGTAATTCGGCCAACCGGTGGAACCCCATGTAGAACAATTCGTAGCCCGCAATCCAGTAACCCACCACAAACAGCAATATCACCGCCACCATCAGGTATGACTTTTCGCGCAGGGCCAGGATGTTACGGCGCATGATGCGCGCGTTGACCTCGGCCTGTAATCGGAAAAACGTCAGCCCGCTCATGGCATCTCGACCGTCGCCGACGCCCCACGCGTCAACGCCAGGAACGCGTCCTCCAGTTCGCCCTTTTCGCCGCTGACCTCGCGCAACTCGTCAATCGTGCCTACCGCGACGAGCTTCCCGCGGTGCAGAATCCCAACCTGATCCGCCAATTCCTCGGCGATAGGCAACACGTGCGTCGACAGGAACACCGTCACCCCGTCGCGGGAACGCTGCTTCAGTACATTCTTGACCAACCGCGCACTCCGCGGGTCGAGTCCGACCATCGGTTCGTCGATGATAATCACTCGCGGTTGATGCAGCAGCGCGGCGGCGATGACCAGCCGCTGGCGTGTGCCGTGGGACAGGTTCTCGATCGTCTGGCGGCGTATTTCGTCCAGGCCGAACACCTCAAACAGCTCGTCACTGGCGCGCGCCACTTCCGTGCGCTCCATATCGTAAAGCTGGCCGACGAACACCATGAACTCCATCGGTTGCAGTTTGTCGTAGAGAAACGGCATATCCGGAATGTAACTGAGAATCTTGCGCGCCTCCACGGGATCCTTATGGATGTCATAACCACCCACGAGCGCGCGGCCCGACGTCGGCTTCAGCAATCCCGCGAGCAGCTTGATCGTGGTCGTTTTTCCCGCGCCGTTCGGCCCGAGGAATGCGAAAAACTGACCTTGCGGAATGTTCAAACTGAGGTCGTTGACGGCTACCAGACCGCCGTACTGTTTCGTCAGATGTTCCGTGAGAATCATGGGCTGTTATTCCCGCCAGTGGGGTTGGGACACCACCCGGTCTACCGACTCGTCCATGCCCAGCGGCACGTCGTCTGCGCGCATTTCCAGCCCGAGTGACGTGATAACCTGCAGCACTCGTCCCGAATCATCCACCCACATTTTTGTCCAGGTCTGGTCGTCGATCTTCGAATACATCAGATACACACGCTCGGAATTGCCTGCGATTTGGAGATGGTCGACGTACGTCGTCGTCTCCGGCTGCGAGCGCGCTTTGGCACGGGACGACGCCGCGAATGCGCCCGGCAATCCGCTGCCGCCGAGAAAACTGAAGTTGGCCATCCCCGGCAAACCAAGCGCGTTGGCGAAACCCACCCCCTTGATCTGGTCGAAATCGAAAGACCGTTCATCATGGAAGTCACCAAACCCAAACTCCACTTTCACCTTCTTCGTGCGATCGTCTCCATTGACAGAGATATGGCCGTCACCAAAATGCCCGCCCCCCGTGCGACGTTCGCCAATGGTTGTCCAGAAATCAAAGGACCCCAGCTCCAGCTTCTTGTTGAACCAACTTTCGCCTGTGAGTGAGAGCCGTGATGGTGTCCCGAACGCCGCCAGTTGCAACTTCAGATCGCTTGTGACTTTGTAGAATTCCGCCTCCGGCCGCGAGGGTGCATCCTCCGCACGCTTGTCGGTCAACTGCGGGGCTGTGATGAGGATTCCGCAGGTGCCGATCTCACTCCCATTATAAAGCACTTTAAGATGGACGGGATCCGGGTTGGAGAATATTTTCTGCAAGACCCGGTCCGTCGGGAAAACCTCGACCGTCGCCGCCCTGGGAAAGACCTCGATGCGTACCAAGGCCGTCATCATGGCTGCCCAAAATGCAATCACCAACCCCGCGAATACCTTGTTCAGCATATAAGTCTCGCCACTGCCTTACGCTCGCCGTGCTACGGAATCATCAACTGTTGTCCCACCTTCAACTGGTCCTTGCTCGCAAGCCCGCTTCGATTGGCCTGGTAAATCCTGTCCCAAGCAGCCCGCGTCCCATAATAGCGCAACGCCAGCGACTGCAACGTGTCACCCCGCTGTACGACATATAGCCGCACGTGTGGCGGGTCCGATGGGGATTCTGTCACCACCGCCGCCGCCATTATACCCGGAGCTGGCGCCGCCACCGCCGCCGGAGACGCTGCGGCTGATGGAATCGGGAGCGGTCCCGCCGATTCGGCGACTGCAAACGTCTTTTCCAGTTCCGCAACTCGCGTCCGGAGACCTGCGTTTTCTTGGAGTAATGCCGCCTTTTCGTTTTGCAGTCGCGTCAATTCCCCCGGGTCGGCAACCGGCGTCTGCGGCAATTCGGCAGCGAGCGACAGCTTGGCACGTTGGATGAAGTCCTCAACCAGTTGCTTCTTTTCCGAATCAGGTCGCAACTCCAAAAACCGCCGATAATGATAAATGGCGGCAATGGGGTCCCCCAGCTTGTCCTCGCTCAACAGCCCCAGCTCCAAATGTGCGTTGGCGAAGTCAGGGTTGACGGACACCGCCTTCTTGTAGAACTCCGCGGCGCCCGGAAAATCGTGGTCCTCGTAGAGCTTCCGAGCGCGCTGGTAATTGACCTCGCGTTCTGCCTCTGCGTCGGTGGAAGGACCTGAGCGCTCGCAGCCGGCCCATAACACCATCAGGGCGGCAATAGCAAACGCAAAAGACCGGCGCAAGATAAACCCTGCCCCTTGGACTGCCTGCCTCGAGAGAGTAGTGTCCATTCCTTGTGCTCTACGTGAAACCGCTAATACCTCACCCAAATGATACCATGCCGGGCCCGAAAAAACAACCTCCCGACCAGGCCAAGTGGCGTATTTTTGTCACTGTTTTGCGCCTTGACGCTCGCCGGGCGGTGCCAGTAAGATGCAGCGCAAGTTTTCCGTGTGACATTTGAACCAAGGGAGGCTAGTACCGTGGCTGAAGCTTATTGTGTGAAGTGCAAGGCAAAGAAGGAAATGGCCAAGGCGCAGGAAGTCACCATGAAGAATGGACGTCCTGCCCTCCAGGGAGTTTGCCCGGATTGCGGGACGAAACTGTTCCGGATCATGGGAGGCAAGAAATAGGCGTACCCGTCGCCCCGTTCGGTCCGATTCACCAGATAGGCCCATTGCTGGCTGACCGGCTTGCGAGGGTAGTTTGTCTCTATTTGGCAGGGACGACGTGAAGACTACAATCTGAATACCATCTATCGACCATGACCGCTGCAAGAGAAGAACTAGCTTACGTACTCATTAACCCCTACACCGTGTACAAGTCGCGGACGGGTGGCGTCATTGCCCGTCTGTTTACGCGCACCGCGCTGGAACTGGTTGCGGCGCGGATGTTCGCGCCCGGCCGCGAATTGGTCGAGCGGTACGCCGAAATTGCCGTGTCCCCCGAGGATCCGCAAGACCGCCAGATTCAGGAACTCATCCGCCAATACATTCTCGACAACTATTCACCCGACCCCAAAACCGGCCAACGACGCCGCGTGATGATGTTGTTGTTCCGCGGCGAGGACGCCGTGCGGAAGGTCCGGCAGGTCGTGGGCAATTTCCATCAGGACAAGGGCGCTGCTGGCGAAACCATCCGCGATACCTACGGCGACTACGTTGTCGGTTCCGATGGCCAGGTGAAATACTTCGAGCCGGCGGTGCTGGCCCCTCCTACTTCCGAAGAAGCGGAGATCAAGCTCAAACTGTGGGGAAAATATTCCGATACGGACGGCGGATTCCTGGAGAATGTCGTCTCCTATCCGAAGGGCGTAAAAGTCGAACAAACCCTCGTGCTGCTGAAGCCGGACAATTTCCGCTTCCCCAGTGCGCGCCCCGGCAACATCGTGGACATGCTCTCACGTACCGGCCTGTACATCATTGCCATCAAGGTCCATCACATGAGTGTTGCCGAAGCCGAGGACTTTTACGGACCCGTGCGGCTGATCCTGCGCGAAAAGCTCAAGGACATTTCGGGCCAGCGCTCGCGCGTCGCGTTGGAAAAAGAATTCACGTTCGGCTTGGATCCGCAGACCGAAAAGGCCCTTGGAGACGTGATGGGACCGCTCTTTGCGGAGCAGCAATTCAGTCAGATCGTGGAATTCATGACCGGCCGCAAACCCGAGGACTGCTCGGGTCCTGCCAAGGCCCAGCCCGGCTTGGAAAGGATTCTCGCTGTCGTCTACGAAGGCCCGGACGCGGTCGCCAAAATCCGCGGCGTCCTCGGTCCAACCGATCCGCGCAAGGCGCCGCCGGGCACTATCCGCCGCGAACTCGGCCAGGACATCATGGTCAATGCCGCGCACGCCAGCGATTCGGCCGAAAACGCGCAACGAGAAATGAAAATCATTCATGTGCGCGGGGACAATCTCCGGCCGCTCCTCGAGGAGTTTTACAACTGTAAACTCTGAACACCCAACTCTGAAATTTCGAATCGTATAGATAAAATCTGAAGGACCATCCATGCAACAGCTTGCTCAACGTGCTACCACCCTCACCCCGTCACTCACACTCGCTATCGACGCGAAGGCAAAGAAACTCAAAGCCGACGGCGTCGATGTCTGCGGCTTTGGCGCCGGCGAACCTGATTTCGACACGCCGCAATACATCAAGGACGCCGCCGTCCAGGCGCTGGCCGCGGGTTTCACGAAATACACCCCGTCTTCGGGTATTCCCGAATTGCGCGCCGCCATTGCCGAGAAGTTGAAAAACGACAATGACCTCGACTACAAGCCGTCACAGATCATCGTCAACTGCGGCGCGAAACATTCCTGCTATAACGTCATTCTCGCCACCTGCCAGGCGGGCGATGAAGTCATCATCCCCGCGCCGTACTGGTTGAGCTATCCGGAAATGGTAAAGCTCGCTGATGCTTCGCCCGTGATTGTCGAGACGAAGGAAGCCAACAGTTTCAAAATCACGCCGGACCAGTTCCGCGACGCCATGACTCCGGCGACGAAACTCATCATCCTCAATTCGCCGGGCAATCCCACCGGCTCCGTATATAGCCGCGAAGAGCTTCAGGCATTGGCTGAGGTCGCGCTCGAAGAGGACATCCTCATGTTGTCGGATGAGATCTACGAGAAGATCGCCTACGATAACGTCGAGGTCGTCAGCCTCGCGTCGCTGGGCAAGGAGATTTACGACCTCACGATCACCGTCAACGGCTTCAGCAAAGCGTACGCGATGACCGGCTGGCGTCTCGGCTACGTCGCCGCGCCAGAGCACATCGCCCTGGCGATCGATTCAATCCAGTCTCATTCGACTTCAAACCCGACCAGTTTTGCCCAGAAGGGCGCGTTGGCCGGTTTGAAGGGCGACCAATCGTTCATCGGCGAGATGGTCAAAGCGTTCGCTGAACGGCGCACATATATGTACGATCGGCTCACGAAAATTCCGGGCGTCACCTGTGTCAAACCGATGGGCGCCTTCTATATGCTCCCCAACGTCTCGACTTGCGGCCTCTCCTCGACCGCCTTCTGTACCAAGCTGCTCGACGAACAGAAAGTCGCTGTCGTACCCGGTGTCGCGTTCGGCAGCGATGCCCATGTACGTCTCAGTTACGCCTGCTCGATGGAAAACATCCAGAAGGGTCTCGACCGCATCGAAGCATTTTGCAAGTCACTGGGGAAATGAAGTCACGGACGCACACAGATTCTCACGGATGTGTTGTTGTGGTGTGGCATAACCACAACGCCCTCGTTGCCCGTGTTGCATCCGTGTTTATCTGCAGCTAAATGAAAATTGCTCTCATCGGACTGCCGCAAGTCGGCAAAAAGACCGTCTTCTCCCTGCTCACCGGCGTGGGCCTTGACCACTTGCAGGGCCGCGCCACCGAGTATCACGTTGGCGCGGTAAAGGTGGCTGATCCACGCGTCGACAAACTCACGGCGCTGTACAATCCGAAGAAGACCAAGTACGCCGAAATCGAGTGTACAGTGGCCCCTGCGCCGCCCCACGAACCCAAGCCGCGCGAGCAATGGCTCAACAAGCTCAAGGACATGGATGCCCTCTGCCATATCGTGCGCGCGTTCGAGGATCCGGCCGTTTTTCACGTGAATGGCTCCGTCGATCCACTGCGCGACATCGATTCCATGAATCTCGAGCTCACGATCAGCGACCTCAGCCTCATCGAGACGCGCCTCAACCGCATCGCCCAGGATCAGAAACGCAAGTTCGAACAGGAGCGGGCCGACGAAGCCGCGCTGCTGGAGAAACTCAAGCCGCATCTTGAAGCCGGGAAATCGATGCGCGAATACCCGTGGCATGAAGGTGAGGAAAAACGCACCCGCTCGCTTCAGTTTCTCACCATCAAAGGCATCGTCACCGCCCTCAACTGCGGCGAAAGCAATTTCCCAAACCCGAAACTGGTGGAAGCGTCGCAGGCGAAACTCACCGGCCCCCGCTCCGAGGTCTGCGCCCTCAGCGCCAAAACTGAGGCCGAAGTCGCGCAGATCGAAAACCCCGTCGAGCGGGCTGAGTTTCTGTCGGCGTTGGGCATCACCGAACCCGCGATTCATGTCCTCACGCGCTTACTTTACAAGGCGCTCGGCTACATCTCCTTTTTCACCACCGGCGAAGATGAAGTCCGTGCCTGGACCATCCGTCACGGCGCCACCGCCGTCGAAGCTGCTCACGCGATCCATTCCGACATTGCCCGCGGTTTCATCCGCGCCGAGGTCATGAAGTACGGCGAGGTGATCTCCGCCGGCGAGACCGGCCATTCCGCCGAAGTGAAGCTCAAGGAAACCGGCAAACTTTACGTCAAAGGCAAAGAGTACATCGTCGAAGATGGCGACATCGTCCACATCCGTCACAGCGGCTGAGAAAGTCGCTGGTGGTTTTCAGTTCCTCGAAGGCCCCGTGTGGGTTCCTACCCGGGAGGAACTGCTGTTCAGCGACATTCCGGCCAGCCGCATCTGCCGTTTCTCGCCGTCCGAGAATTCATTCAACGTGTTTCGCGAGCCGAGCGGTCAGGCCAATGGCAACGCGCTCGATCCACAGGGCCGCCTGGTCACTTGCGAACACGAAAACCGCCGCACCTCGCGAACGGAACAAGACGGTACGGTCGTCGCGCTCGCCACTCATTACGAAGGTAAGCGGCTCAACAGTCCCAACGACATCGTCTGCAAAAGCGATGGCGCGGTGTACTTCAGCGATCCGCCCTATGGCGTGAAATCTGAACTCCGCGAGCTGGATTTCCAAGGTGTGTTTCGTGTCTCGCCAGATGGGAACTCCCTCACATTGCTCGTCTCCGATTTCATCAAACCCAATGGCCTCGCTTTCTCCCCTAACGAAAAGATCCTCTACATTGCCGATACCGAACCCGGCCATATCCGCGCCTTCGACGTGAACTCCGATGGCACGATCACCAATAGTCGCATCTTCTGCGAGGTCGAGCGCCCCGACGGCTTCCGCGTCGACATCGAAGGCAACCTCTACATTTCTGCGATGAAGTCCGTCGAGATTTTCAACCGCGCTGGTGAGAGAATTGGCGAAATCACGTTGCCCGAGCGTCCCGCCAACGTGGCGTTCGGCGACCCTGACCGCCAGACACTCTACATTTGCGCCCGCACCAGTCTCTATCGCGCCCGCGTGAATGTCCCCGGCGTCAGGATGCCGTAGCGGGGGCATTCATCAGCCACAGCAATTCCGTCTCGAAATCGTGAAGGCCCGTGTAGTTGGCGAAGGTCAGCGAACGGTTCTCGAAAAGGAGGCGCGCGCCCAGATTCAGCCGCGCCGACGGAGACTGCGTGAACTCTTGGAGGACTGCGCGAAAGTTCAGCGACGCGTTGAATTGCTTCTTGGCGCCAAGGCCGGAGTAATCGAAGTGCTCGGGACCGAAGGCGAATTGCTCGCCACTTTCGATGACGATGCGGCCGAATGTGATGACCCGGCTGGATTTGACTGGTTTTTCTTCCTTCTTCTTTTTTTTGCCGCTGAAGAGCCCCGGGGGCATGCCGGTGACGAGGAATACGCCAAGACCGATCATCATCTGCCCCGTCTTTTGCTCGTTCCCGCCCGTCTCACGGAGAATAATGTCCTCGGTAAATCTGCCTGCCGCAACGACCGCCACCTGTGACCACTCAACTGGTCGTGGCGGCTCTTGTGGCGACTGCAATCGTAGGGTCATTCCGTTCTCAACCGGCTCGAATCCCGTGATTATTTTGGGCGCGGCGGGAGTCCGCAATTGTGCGTTCTCGATAGCCACCACGCCGCCCGCCACGTCTCCGATCGCTTCCACGATACGGTGCGCCTCTTCTTCCGTCGCTTCCCGTTCCAGAAATCCCCAGCCCTTCCGAATCTTCGTGCGCACGTCGTAGGCGGTCATGCCGCACGTTTGCGCCACAATGGGCGCGAGCGCATCCAGTTGATCGAGGGGGAATTGCCGGAACAGAACGGAGTAGTTCCCAGCGGGCATATCATCACTTCTTGGCTGGACGCCGCACCCGCGGCTGCTTTCCCAATAGTTGCTCGACGTACTTGCCGAGAATGTCCGCTTCCAGATTGACCATATCGCCGTCGCGGCATGCCCGCAGATTTGTGACCGCTTGCGTGTGGGGGATAATCCAGATGCGGAACCAATCATGACCGACATCTGCGACCGTCAGGCTGATGCCATCCACCGCAATCGAGCCTTTCTCGACGATGTAGCGCATCACCGAAGGTGGCGCCGTAATATCGAGCACATGGTCTTTCCCGTCCCGCGCAAAGCGCCGCACCGTGCCGCGTCCATCGACATGGCCGAGCACAAAGTGGCCATCCAGCCGCGCATCCGCACGCAATGGTCGCTCGATATTGACGAGCGAACCGTGCGTTACAAATTCAAGATTTGTCCGCCGGAGAGTTTCATTCAGCACGTCGAACTTCAACACGCCGCGTCGAGAACCAACAACTGTCAGGCACGCGCCGTTGACGGCAACGCTATTGCCGACACGCAGAGCCGGACCGATTCTCGCAGCCCGAACAGTCAGCTCCGTCGAGCGCTTGCCGCCACGGATTCCCTCGACTTGCCCCGCTTCTTCGACGATGCCCGTGAACATGGCTCAAACGATAGGGACGCGCCGATGGAGTGTCGAGCACAGTCTTTTCACATCCTGCACCCGCACGAAACCCGGCTCCGCGGTCATCGCATTCGCCGCACCGCATGCTACCCCCAGCCGCACCGCTTCCAACATCGTCTCGCCTCGCAGCAGCCCCACTGCGATACCAGCCGTCATGGCGTCACCAGAGCCAATCGGATTAACTACGTTTACGTGAGGGGGTTTGGTAAATAAAGTGCGCTCACCGGGCCGTTCGCTTGTGCAAACGCTCCTTGCTCCGTCGGTAATGACCGCCCATTGCGGGCCATTTCTCATCAACTTCCGCAACGCGTTCGTTTGCCCTCCGCCTTTCACCCGAGTGGCCGCTAATAATTCATCGCGATTGATCTTCACGAGAAACGGTCTCCGCTTCAGCGCGTTGAGAAGTTGCACTTTCTGGGCATCGATCAGGACCGGTACGCCACGACGCTGGGATTCACTGACCAGTCGCGCATAGAAATCATCGCCGCAACCTGCTGGCACCGTTCCTGTCAGCACAACCATCTGCGCCCTGCGCAGCTCCGCGGAAAATGCGTGGAGCACCTCCCGCACCTCGGACGGACGTAGCCCTCCTGCTTCTTCCACCAGTTCCGTTGTCGGCTTGCTGCTGATCAACGTCTGGCAAATCCGTGTCTCTGCTTTCACGGAAACCATGCGCGCGTTGAGCCGCTGCCGCTTTAGCTCCGTCTGCAACAATCGCCCGCGTGCGCCGCCCGCCACGGTCAGAAGTTTCACATCCGCGCCGAGAATTGACGCCACCCGCGCCACGTTCACTCCCTTACCGGAAGCCGTCTCGCTGACCCGGGCCGCTCGGTTCACTTTGCCGGTGATAATTTCCTCAAACACCAGCGTCCGTTGCCATGCCGGAGACAAGCCAACGACCAAAATCATCGTCCCACTCTCGCTTCCAAAAGCATCTCGTTCTTCCCAACCCGCCGCCAATGGCAGTCTGTCAGGCGTACAACGCTCCTGATTGCGGCCACGCCTTCGCCGGCAACCGCAGTCACCGCCCCACGGCCACCGACGACAATGGGCGCATAGAACAAAGCGACCTTGTCCACCAGTCGCGCGTCGAAAAGCGAACCGAGCAATTCGCCGCCGCCTTCCGTCAGTACGCTTGTCACATTCCTTTTCCCCAACTCACGCAGTGCCGCGCGCAAGTCCATGCATCCCCCACTTTGTTTCACAATTACGACATCGATGCCTAGTAGTACGAGGCGTCTACGCCAGCGCGGGGATGAGAGATTTGTTGTCAGGATGATGGTGTGTTTACGGTGAACGTCTGTGAAAAGCTTCGTCTTGATCGGCGCGCGGCCCCGAGCGTCCACCACAACGCGCCACGGTTGCTTGCCACGCACGCCATGCCGAAGCGTCAATTGCGGATCGTCCCGAATGACCGTGTTCGCGCCAACCATAATTGCATCAGCGCTCGCCCGCAGCTTGTGCGCCTCACGCCGCGCCGTCTCACTTGTGATCCATTTCGAGTCGCCGGTCCGCGTCGCGATCTTGCCATCCAGACTCATCGCCGCCTTCGCAATCACCAACGGCAATCCCGTCGTAATCCATTTGTTGAACACCTCGTTCAACCGCGTCGCTTCCTCCGCCAACAAGCCTGCCTCGACCCGAATCCCCGCGTGCCGCAGTATCCTCAACCCGCGTCCGTTGTGTTTTGGATTCGGATCACGCGCCGCGACTACTACGCGCTTCACTCCCGCCGCGATAATTGCGTCCGTGCATGGCGGCGTCTTCCCCCAAGTAGAACACGGCTCCAGCGTGACGTAGAGCGTGAGGTCATTGGTAGGGCGCGCTGGCCCAGCGCGCCGCGTCAATTTCCGCAGCGCAAACACCTCCGCATGTGGCCCGCCTGCCCGCTTGTGCCATCCCTCGCCGATGACGTGGCCATTCTTTACCAAGGCCGCGCCCACTACAGGATTGGGACTCGTCTTCCCCACCCCCCGCCGCGCCAGCGCCAACGCGCGACGCATCAATCGTTCGTCCTGCTTGCTAAAAGCCATGCCCCAACTCTACCAGTTTGTCATACCGACCGCAGCGAAGAATCCCCAAACAACGCCTCCGCAAACTGCTTCGGATCAAATGGCTGCAAATCGTCCACTTGTTCACCAAGGCCGATGAATTTAACGGGGATTTTCAGTTCACGGGCGATGGCAACGACGATGCCACCTTTGGCGGTGCCGTCGAGCTTGGTGACGATCAAGCCGGTGACCCCAAGAGCCTGGTGAAATTCGCGGACCTGGTTCAGGGCATTGGTGCCCGTCGTGGAATCGAGCACTAATAGGACTTCATGCGGTGCAATGGGGACTTTCTTCTGGAGCGAGCGGTGCATCTTTTTCATCTCCTCCATCAGATTCTTCTTCGTGTGCAGTCGGCCGGCGGTGTCGATGATGAGGTAGTCGACGCGCCGATTGATGGCCGCTTCCAATGCGTCGTAGGCAATCGCGGCGGAATCGGCGCCGTACTGGCCTGCAATCACCTCGCAGCCGACGCGCTGGCCCCAGATCTTCAATTGCTCGATGGCCGCGGCACGAAACGTGTCGCAGGCGCCCAGCAGCACCGTATTCCCCTGCTCCTTCAACCAATGCGCCAGTTTGGCGGTTGACGTTGTCTTGCCGGTGCCATTGACGCCTGCGAGCAAAATGACTGTCGGTGGTTGAGCCGCCTTGGTCAATCCATGTGACGCAACACCCAATTCACGTTCAATCTCCGCCCGCGCAATGGCAAACACATCGACCTGACCGGATTGCTTCGCGGCTTCCTTGGTCTGCTCGATAATCCTGCTCGCCGTGCCGACACCGATGTCCGTTGAGATCAGCACGGCTTCGAGTTCTTCGAGGGCGTCGGCATCGAGTTTCGGCGACCGCGTGACGATGCGCTTGATCTCACTGGACAGTTTTTCCTGCGTCTTGCGCAGTCCATCTCGAAATTTCTGGAACAGGCCCATTAGGTTTTCGCCGGCACGAGCGCCTTGAGAGCTTCGACTCGTTCGTAGGGCAGCTTGATCTTGCCGAGGAGCATACCGTCGCGGCCCAAGCCATGGCAATCGCTGCCCCCCGTGGCGCACACGTCAAGATTTTCGCTCATCTTCAGGTAGCGAGTGATCTGCGCGGGCGTATGGCGCGAATGCCATACTTCAATGCCCGCCATCCCCTGGTCGACCATGTCGTGAAGGCGTTTATCGAGGTCGTTCAAACCGGGATGCGCAATCACGGCTACGCCACCGGCCCGTTTGATATGCCCGATGGTTTCCGACGCCTCCATGCGGTACCGCTCGACGTAGGCAGGTTTGCCGCGCTTTAGAAAACGCGTGAAAGCCTCTTCCACACTCGCTACGTAACCACGTTTTTTCAACGCCAGCGCCACATGCGGGCGGCCCACGGTGCCGCAATCCGAGCACGCGAGCACATCCGCAAGCGTCAACGCCACGCCCAATTCATTCAGCTTGGCCACAAATTGCTCGACGCGTTCCTGGCGCACACGGGTCGCGTGTTTCAGAACCGCCTGCAGGTTTGGATCGCGCCACGAATCGCCGAACAGGTACGCAAGCATGTGAAGTTCCTGGGTCCCGACGCGGCTGGTGATCTCAGCTCCCGGAATGACCTCCACGCCAAGCTCCGCGCCGGCCGTCAACGCCTCGGGGATCGCGTCAAGCGTATCGTGATCCGTGACCGCAATTGCAGCAAAGCCCAATCGGGCGGCGTGCTCGACAAGTTCGCGCGGCGAAAATGTTCCGTCCGAATAGCGCGTATGCAGATGCAAATCCGCAAAACGCGGTGGCTGCGCCTCAGAACTCATTGTGCGGCAGCCGTGCGCGAGGGACGGGTCAGATCGGCCTTGAGGCGGTCGAGGATGCCGTTGACGAACGCGCCGGACTCACGCGTGGAATATTTTTTTGCAATGTCGACCGCTTCGTTGATGCTGACCACCGGCGGAATATCGTCGCGAAACAGCATTTCGTACATCGCGAGGCGCAGGATATTGCGGTCGACCGCGGCGATGCGCGGCAGATCCCAATTCTCCGTGTACTTCGCGATCTTCTCGTCGATCGCGACGCGTCGTTCGACGACGCCGCGGAGAAGATCTTCGGCGAACTTGCGTCCGGACTCGGTGATGTCCGTTTGCGTCTCCCAGAACAGCGGCAGCGCTTCTTCCAGCGAACCGCCGCCCAGGTCAAACTGATAGAGAAACTGCACGGCCAGCTCGCGCGCGATCCGCCGCTTCCCGGATGGCTTTACAGGTTTTTCCATAGCCGAGCCATTTCAATCGCGGTCCATGCCGCTTCGCGACCGCGGTTGTGTTTCTTGCCGAGACAGCGCACGCGCGCCTGCTTCACAGACTCGGCCGTCACGATGCCGAACACCGTCGGCACGCCGATGTGAATCGCAATATTGGTGAGACCGTGCGCGACCGCGTCGCCGATATGCTGCGCATGGCGCGTCTCGCCCTGTAGTAAAATGCCCAAGCCGATGACACAATCACATTTGCCGCCGCGAGCGAGCTTTGCGGCTGCCGCGGTGACTTCGAAGCTACCGGGAACGCGGAGCACGTGGATGTCGCGCGTATCGGCACCGGCTTTGGCCAGCGTATCGAGGCAATTTGCCAATAGCGCGTCCGACAGGTCAGTGTTGTAGCGGGCCGCCGCGATGCCGAAACGCAAACCAGCGGCGGAGACATGTCGTTCCGTTTTGCGCGCGCGCAGCATGATTACAGTGTGTGTCCCATTTTCGATTTCTTGGTTTCCAGGTATCGCGCGTTATGCGGCGTCGGCTCAGCCCGAATGGGAATCTGTTCGACAATCTCCAGGTTGAACCCTTCCAAGCCAACGACCTTCTTGGGATTGTTGGTCAACAGGCGGATACTGTGCAAGCCCAGATCCACGAGGATTTGCGCGCCCAGACCGTACTCGCGCAGGTCGGGCTTGAAACCGAGCCTCTCATTGGCCTCCACCGTATCGAGACCTTTTTCCTGCAGCGCGTAGGCGTGAATCTTGTTCGCGAAACCGATGCCGCGCCCTTCCTGACGCATGTACACCAAGACGCCTTCCCCTTCCTGCGCAATGCGCTTCAGCGCGTCCTGTAATTGCGGTCCGCAATCGCACCGGAGCGAGCCGAACACGTCGCCCGTCAGGCATTCGCTATGGACGCGGACGAGAATGTTCTCCTTCCCGCGCACGTCGCCCATGACAAGCGCGGCGTGATGCTGGCCATCCACCAGCGAGCGGTACAGATGCAGTCTGAACTCGCCGTGCGGCGTCGGGAGAGCGACTTCCTGCTCCTTGGAGACGAGTTTCTCGCGGAGACGGCGGTATTCGATGAAGTCGCGAATCGTGCACATCTTCAGGCCGAATTGTTCCTTAAACTTCATCAAGTCAGGCAGGCGCGCCATCGTGCCATCTTCGTTGAGAATCTCGCAGAGGACGGCCACCGGGAACAGCCCGGCCATTTTAACAAGATCAACGGACGCCTCGGTATGGCCTGCCCGGCGCAGCACACCACCTTCGCGGGCCTGGAGAGGAAAAATGTGGCCGGGCGAGACCAAATCTTCCGGCTTGGAATCTGGATCCGCCAGGACGCGAACGCTGCGCGCGCGGTCATGGGCGCTGATACCGGTCGTAATGCCAGCGCGGGCGTCGACGCTGACCATGAAATCGGTTTTGAAACTCTCGCGATTCTCCGCCACCATGCGACCGATGCCCAGCGCCTTGAGCCGCGACTCGGTGGTCGGCACGCAAATCAGGCCGCGCCCATGTTTGGTCATAAAATTGACCGACTCCGGCGTGACCTTCTCAGCGGCCATAATGAGGTCGCCTTCATTCTCACGGTCCTCGTCATCGGTGACGATAATGATGCGCCCCTGACGGATGTCCTCCAGGCATTCCTCAATCGAATGGAAGCGGACCGCCTGCGTATGGGATTTCTCGCTCATGACAGCGACCGGAAGGATACCAATAACCGCGGCGGAAGGCAAATGCCGCGAGTCTAGTCGCTGGACTCTTCGAAGCGGACACCTTTGACGTGGAGCAGCACGATCCAAAAACGATAGATGTCGAGGCGCTCACCGAGCGTCGCGTAGTTTTTCTCGATGAGATCGCGGATGATCGCATCCATCTCCGAATACTGCATGGCCGTCTTGATGGCCATGTCCTGGAGATCGACCCGCGCCGTGAGTCCCCAACGGCCATTGAGGGCCGCCAACAGGAACTTTACCGTGCGTTCGTTCAGCCCCATTTTTTCCGTGTGCTCGTACAAATCCTCTGGAAAACGAAGTAAATCGACAAACGACTCGGGCACGCTGGCGGGAAAGCCCACCTTGCCGACAAAGGTTTTTTCGGTAATCACGGACTCGACCGGGATTCTTTCACCCATATCTTCCACCCTATTGATTTCCTGTTGGCGACTCAACCCAAAAAGGCCCATATTCGTGTCTCTCTCAAATCTGTGAATTATTGGTGCAGGTACCAGAGCAGGTGTCATTCCTAAATTGACACCCCTTCCGACCGCCGTTAACGTAGCCCCGCCATGCATGGCACGAACACGCTCAAGCGCACGCCGCTGTACGCCGCACACCTCGAATGGGGTGCGAAAATGGTGCCGTTTGGCGGGTGGGAGATGCCTGTCCAGTACTCGGGGATTCTCGACGAACATGCGGCGGTCCGGGAGCGTGTCGGGCTGTTCGACATCTCGCACATGGGCGAGTTTCTGGCCGCGGGACCGAATGCTGAGGCTGTGCTGAATGAACTTCTGACAAATGATCTCCGCAACATCGCCGTCGGCCAGGCGCAGTACACCCTCCTGTGCAACGAGCACGGCGGCATCATCGACGATCTGATCGCCTACCGGATCGAACCGAGCGTGTTTCTTCTGATTGTCAACGCCTCGAACATTGAAAATGACTTCACCTGGATGAATGCGCGCGCTTCGCAACCCGTCGTGCTGGACAACCTCAGCGACAAGACGGCGGCGCTGGCACTGCAAGGTCCTTCCGCCATCAAGGTTCTCCCAGAAGCGGCGAAGATACCACATTTTGGCGTGGTGCGGCTTGTCGTGTTGGGCCGGCAATGTTGGGTCGCGCGCACCGGATACACGGGTGAGGACGGATTTGAAATTGTGTGCGATGCCTCTGACGCGCCGAGCTTGTGGGCGGGACTGCTAGAGCGCGGCAAAGCTTTCGGAATCAAGCCATGCGGGTTGGGGGCGCGCGATACGTTGCGGTTGGAGATGTGCTATCCGCTCCACGGGAACGACATCACGGAGGAGACCACGCCGCTGGAGGCGGGCCTTGGGAAGTTTGTCTCCTTCGACAAGGGCACGTTTGTGGGAAAGGATGAACTCGCGCGGCAAAAGCAAGAGGGCGTCCGCCGCAAACTCGTCGCCTTCAAGATGACGGTAAAATCGCCGCCACCGCGGCCGCACTATCCTATTTTTTCGGGCGGTCGTAACGTTGGCGAGATCACCAGCGGCACACAATCCCCCACGCTCGCCACGGGCATCGGCATGGGCTATATCGAGACGGGCGAAACGAAAGCCGGCGGGCCCATTGAGATAGAGATTCGTGGCAAAAAGTTCGCGGCGGTAATCGAGAAAAAACCCATCCTGAAAAGAGGCCCATGAACATTCCCAAGAATTTGAAGTACGCCAAGACCCACGAATGGGTCCGCGTGGAAGGCGACATCGCGGTGGTTGGAATCACAGATCATGCGCAGCATGAGTTGACGGATGTAGTGTACGTGGAAACGCCCGCTGTGGACTCCCACATCGAAGCGGGCAAGGAATGTGCTGTTGTGGAGAGCGTGAAGGCCGCTAGTGATATCTACGCACCCGTGTCGGGCGACGTGGTCGCCGTCAATGAAGAATTGAGTGGCGCTCCCGAATTGCTTAACCAAGACCCGTATGAAAAGGGCTGGATGTTCAAGGTCAAGATCAGTGACCCGGGTGAACTTAACGAGTTGCTCAGCCCCGACAATTACGCCCACCATGTCGGCGCATGATGACGCAACGCGCAGATCGGTTCGCTGACCGCCACATCGGTTCTGGCCCCCAAGACATTCAGGAGATGCTGCGTGTCGTTGGATTTCCCACGCTCGACGCTCTGATCGACGCGGCGGTGCCGCCGTCAATTCGCCTGGGCAAACCGCTGACCCTTCCTACAGCCCGCGGGGAGCAGGAACTGCTCGCTGACCTGAAGGCAATCATGTCGCAGAACGAAGTGCGGCGTTCGTTCATCGGCATGGGCTACTACGATTGCTTTACGCCGCCCGTGATTCAGCGCAACATTTTGGAAAACCCTGGCTGGTATACGCAGTACACGCCGTATCAGGCCGAGATTTCTCAGGGACGGCTCGAAGTGTTGCTGAATTTTCAGACCATGGTCACCGACCTTACGGGTCTGGAAGTCGCGAATGCATCCCTCCTCGATGAGGCCACGGCCGCGGCTGAAGCCATGGCGATGTGCCACGCGTTGCAAGGTCGCGAAGGCCGAAACACGTTCTTTGTTTCCGACACATGCCACCCGCAAACAATTGCGGTGGTACAGACACGCGCGTTGCCGCTTGGGATCGAGGTGGTCGTCGGCGACCACTTCCGGTTCTCGCCCAGTGAAAATGTGTTCGGAGTGCTGTTGCAATATCCGTCGACCGATGGCGCAATTCTGGATTACGAACCACTGATTCGCGAAGTCCATGAGCACAAGGCACTGGCTATCGTCGCCACTGATTTATTGGCTCTTACGCTGCTGAAGCCGCCCGGGGAGTTTGGCGCGGACGTTGCCGTTGGCAGCGCACAGCGCTTCGGAGTGCCCATGGGATACGGAGGGCCGCACGCCGCGTTCTTTGCCACACGCGATGCGTACAAGCGACACATGCCCGGCCGCCTCGTCGGTGTTTCGCAGGACGCGCAGGGGCGCCCCGCGTTACGTCTCGCGCTCCAGACGCGCGAGCAACACATCCGCCGGGAGAAAGCCACCAGCAACATCTGCACGGCGCAAGTGCTCCTGGCTGTGATGGCTTCCATGTACGCCGTGTACCACGGACCCGAGGGACTGAAGCGCATCGCCAAACGTATTCGGATGCTGACCGTAACACTTGCCAGCGCGCTTGGTGAACCGCAAGACGCGCCCTTCTTTGACACGCTGCGCCTTCGAAAAGCGCCCAGACCCACGGGCGTGAACGTGCGCGAGTATCCAGACGGTTCGTGGGGCGTGTCGTTCGACGAAACAACGACAGTCGAAGACGTGAATCGTCTGGCCGGGCGAAACGTCGAGGTGTTTCTCGAACCGGAGCTTGGCGCGTTCGCCCGCACCGCGCCATTTCTCACACATCCCGTCTTTCATCAGCACCACACTGAACACGAGATGCTACGGTATATCCGCCGCTTGGAAGCGAAAGACTTGTCGCTCACGACTTCAATGATTTCCCTCGGATCGTGTACGATGAAGTTGAATGCCACGGCTGAAATGATTCCGGTCACGTGGCCGGAGGTGGGCAGGTTGCATCCGTTCGCACCCGTCGAACAGGCCCAAGGCTACCAGCTAGTATTCAAACAATTGGAAGCCTGGCTGGCGGAGATTACCGGTCTGGCAGCGGTTTCGCTGCAACCGAATGCGGGTTCGCAAGGCGAGTATGCCGGCCTGCTTGTCATTCACGAGTATCACAAACAGCGCGGGCAAGGACACCGCAATGTGTGTCTGATTCCTGTTTCCGCTCATGGCACCAACCCCGCCAGCGCGGTGATGGCAGGATTCAAGGTTGTCCCAGTCGCCTGTGATGCGGAGGGCAACATCGACGTCGCCGATCTTCGCGCCAAGGCGCAGGCCCACCGTAACAATATCGGCGCGCTCATGGTGACATATCCGTCTACGCACGGCGTTTTCGAGGAAACCATCCGTGACGTCTGCAAGATTGTCCACGAGAGTGGCGGTCAGGTGTACATGGACGGCGCGAACCTGAACGCACAGGTGGGACTCTGCCGGCCGGGCGATATGGGCGCGGACGTTTGCCACCTCAATTTACACAAGACCTTCTGCATCCCACATGGAGGGGGCGGTCCAGGCATGGGACCGATCGCGATCGTGGAGCATCTGGCTCCATATTTGCCCCAGCATCCGGTTGTGCGTGTCGGCGGCGAGCAGGGAATTGGCGCGATCTCCGCGGCGCCGTGGGGCAGCGCGAGCATTTTGGTGATCCCGTGGATGTACATCGCGCTCATGGGCGGCGACGGCCTCACCGAAGCGACGCGTGTCGCGATCTTGAACGCCAACTATATCGCGAAGCGGCTCGAACCGTATTTCCCGACACTCTACCGCGGTCATGGCAATCTCGTCGCCCACGAGTGCATTGTCGATTGCCGCCAATTTAAAGCCAGTGCCGGCGTCGAAGTTGAGGACATTGCGAAACGGCTGATGGATTATGGTTTTCATGCGCCAACGATGTCGTGGCCCGTTCCCGGCACGCTGATGATTGAGCCGACGGAAAGTGAATCGCGCGCCGAACTCGACCGCTTTTGCGAGGCGATGATTTCAATTCACGCGGAGATCAAAGCCATTGAATCGGGATCGCTGGACAAGGCCAACAACCCGCTGAAGAACGCTCCGCATACGGCCCGAGAGGTTGTCAGCGACACGTGGAACCGACCCTACAGCCGCGAGCAAGCCGCTTTCCCCGCTGCGTGGACGCGCGAACACAAGTTCTGGCCGGCAGTTGGTCGTGTGGACAATGTCTATGGCGACCGCCACGTCGTGTGCACGTGCCTTCCCGTCGAGGCCTATTTGGCTGAGGACGCGCAGTGACCTGCTCCCCTGAAACTGGACCATTTCCAGAGTGAGTCTTGGCGGGTAATCTGGCGAGAGTCAGGAAGGAGCCAAGATGAAAGGAAAGCGATTCCGTGAAGAACAGATCATCGGGAT